>Ga0315282_10000099_pt1 | contig 165464 bp, 131 predicted proteins | sample YL17G07_20_MG_FD_203693 | JGI IMG/M metagenome (GOLD analysis project Ga0315282, IMG submission 203693) | Sediment microbial communities from Yellowstone Lake, YNP, Wyoming, USA - YL17G07_20 | ecosystem: Environmental > Aquatic > Freshwater > Lake > Sediment | place: USA: Wyoming | collected... | reverse complement strand
ATAATACCCAGTACCATTCACAAACGTAATCACCCGAGACCATGGAGACGCAGAATCAGTACCATTGTTCATCCAACCACCAAACGAGGAATTACCAGCACTAAACCGATAGTAGAACGTCACATTCTTCACACCACTGGCACCATTACTTGCTGTCGCAGTAATCGTGATCGGAGTTGATGTCTTCCAATAAGGAGCAATAGCAGAAACCGAAGAAAACGGAGCAACATTATCATACCCACAGTAGGCATCAGCACCACCAGGCGCTGACTCCACATTACTCGCATTATCACGAGCGATACTATAGAACTGATAATACCCAGTACCATTCACAAACGTAATCACCCGAGACCATGGAAACGCAGTATCCGTACCATTGTTCATCCAGCCACCAAATGAGGAATTACCAGCACTGTACCGATAGTAGAACGTCACATTCTTCAAACCGCTGACACCATTACTCGCTGTCGCAGTAATCGTGATTGGTGTTGTTGTCTTCCAATACGGAGTAATTGTATCAACTGACGAAGAAGGAGCAACAGCATCATACCCACAGATAGTATCGTTCGTTACTGGGGCTGTTTCAACATTAGAAACGTTATCAGCAGCTCTGCTGAAGAATCGATAATATCCGTTTCCACCGGGGAACGTGAAACTCCAGGAAACACCGATCCACGGCGAGGAGTTCACACCAAAAGCGGTTGGCCCAGTGAAAGTACCGTTATTAGCGCTGTAATAATAATAGAGAGTAACGTTCTTCAATCCACTTCCGCCATCATTTGCGGTCGCAGTGATGGTCAATGGTGCAGAAGTCTTCCAATAGGAGGTTATTGCGTTTACCGATGATGTTGGGGCGGTGTTATCGATCTTCTTTGAGTTATTTGTCGTTGGGTAGGGATTCAACAGATTTGTCGCATTATCACTCGCATAGATCTTCACTGTAAAGGCCCCATCATTTGAACCAGAAGGAACCACCCAGTTCTTGTACCAATGCAAATTATCAGTCTGCGTCAACGAAGTATTATGCGTATCGTTAACCAAACCTTGCGTCGAAATATTCATCATTACCGACGACGGGCTCATACCAGAGGTCGCTTCCGTGAAATTCACCCAAATTTTCAACGCAGTACCCGCCTTGAAATACGTCGCAGATCTGTTATACCGGATTGTACATGTCGGACGCGCGTTATCATACCCGCATGTCGCATCGACCCCAGAATACACCTCTGCATTGGTCGCATTATCCCTCGCGATGCTGTAGAATTGATAATATCCGGTGCCGTTTGCAAATGTGATTATTCGGGACCATGGGAGTGCGTTGTCGGTACCGTTGTTCATCCAGTTGCCCCATGTGGAGTTATCAGTGCTGTATCGGTAGTAGAATGTCACGTTTTTTACACCGCTTGCACCGTTATTTGCTGTTGCTGTAATTGTGATTGGGGTTGCGGTTTTCCAGTATGGGGAAATTGTATTGACAAACGATGAAGGATAAACGGCGTCGTATCCGCAGATCGCGTCCGGGTTGTTGACGTTGGGTAGTGTCTCTGTGTTGGTTGCGTTGTCTGTTCCTTGGCTGTAGAAGCGGTAGTATCCTGTGCCGTTCGGGAATGTGAAAGTCCATTGGGCTGAAATCCATGGGTCTGTGTCTGGTGTTCCGAATGTCCAGGGGTTGCTCCATGTGGTGTTGTCTATGCTGTTTCGACAGTATAGTGTTATGGTGTCTATGCCGCTCATGTTGTTGTTGGAGATGGTTGCAGTGATAGCGGTATTTGTGGTTCTCCAGTAAGGAGTAATTGTTGAAATGGTGGTTGTTGGTGGGGTGAAATCGTATCCGCATCTTTCATCTGCGGTTCCTGGTGTTGGTTCTGTGTTGGTTGCGTTGTCTTTGGCGATGCTGTAGAATTGATAGTGGCCTGTGCTATTGGAGAATGTAAAACTCCAAGAGACAGAAACCCATGGATCTGAATCAATTAATCCTGAACTCACCCAACCATCCCACGAAGACACATTTGTAGCTCGATAACGATACCAGAGTGTCACGTTCTTTAATCCTATGTTATCGCTTGCAGTCCCGGTGATTGAGAGGGGATTATTTGTGAGTTTCTTCCAGTATCCAGAGATCGTATTTACAGATGATGTGGGGTTATCGTTATCGGTGATGGTTACTGAGTGAGGTCCAGAATGATTCATATTGCCTGATGTGTCGTTAACCCAGATCGTATAAATCATATTAGCAATACTGTTAAGATTGGTTGTATTCATGCCGTTAAAATAATTACCTCCTGCAGGGGAGAGTGTTTTATTATAAGAGAGACTTCCATGTGACCAGCTTACTTTTACTGTCAGTTCATTTGCACTATCGACATAATCAACAACAGTAACGTTAAAGGTAAAGGAATCACCTGTGGTACCAGTTGTAGGCGAATTGTCTGTAATCTGGGGAACATCAAAGATGGTAAGATTATAATATACTGCAAAACCAATGTTTAATCCACCAGCTACGAATGTCACGCTTTGTGTCGTGTTCTCTGTGCCTATGTAGAAGTAGATTGGTCTACCCGCGTTATCTTCTTCAGGGTCTTGCACTTGGAAATCATAGTTTATCCCAGGTAATGAATTGTTGACAGTTGTAGTATAGTTTTCACTGCCCCCACCCCCACTATCAACGACCATCGCTCGAATAACTGTGCCATCTTCGATAGGATGTAATCCCTTGTCATATGCATATCCTTTGAATTCATGCGGTGCGGATGCAGATTTTACTGAAGGGAACGAGAAAAAGGTACACATAACAGAACCGAGGAGTATCAGACTAAAGATAGCTGCTTTGACAGATGTTCTTTTCTTCATATTCTTCCTCCGACCTATACTTTCTTTCTACCTCTACTTACTATTTTATTCACAAGAAAAAGCACAAAACAAATGACAAGGCCTATGATAAAAAGGACGTAGATGAGGGTATAATCTATGTTAGTTGAACTTCCCGGTGATTGATACAACGCAATCGTACCAGTAGTTGAATAATAGATGTAGTCATACTTATTGTTACCATCGACATCAATCAGAAATGTGTTGCTCCCTGAAACAACCAGTGAGGTCGTCACGCCTGTGGTTTGATTATAATACGTATCAACCTTTGTATCACCATTTGTATCCAATAATAAGAACACACCGAACTCGTTTGGGATGCGAAGGACGTCCGAAGCGTCGAAGGGATTGAGCCCGAGTCTTACTTCTTCAGTATCGCTTAGCCCGTCGTTATCATTATCCAGATCGATGACGTCAGGAATGCCATCATGATCAGAATCTTGAGGAAAGTCTGAAGCGTTATCGGGGTCTGTTCCATAGGTCCGTTCTGCATCATCGCTCCAACCGTCTCCATCGGTATCGTTGGTGGAAATGTACGCCTTTGTTGTTGTCGAATTTTTTGCCCCATCATTGTCAGTGGCGGTTAAGATCACGGTATAGTTTCCAATTTGTGAATAGGCGTGAGTGAATCGAAGCTGGATGGTCGATATGATAGTTCCGTCGCCAAGATTCCAAGAGTAGTTCACGATATACCCATCAGTGTCGTTTGATTGTGATGCATCAAAAGTGACTGGCTCATGAATCAACCCATAGTAAGGTCCATCTGCATGTGCAACGGGAGGATGATTCGCATCACCTGGTGGAAGCGTGTAACCTTGATCACCACCGTTTCCTCCATTTCCCCCTTGAGTTTGTTCTGTGGTAAAATGATAGTAGGCACCAGAATTATTAGCTCGTGCGATATGACCTGAATAATCAACGGAGACGATTTCGTAATAATAGGTTGTATCAGCTTGCAATGGAGTGAGCGTGAGAGAATGATTTTTAACATAACTCACATCCTGTGTTACATTCCCTAGTGTTAGGGTTGTTCCGTAATAAACAGTTGAACTCGCAGATTTATTCGTTGCCCATGAGACTGTTGCTTGAGATGAGGTAATTCCGGTAGTGGCAACCGAGTCGATGACAAGAGGCGTAGTATCGAGAGAGAGATTGAGATACGGTGCAAAATTGACGTTCAGTCCGCCGGAGACAAACGTGGCTGTTTGAGGGGTAAGAACCCCATTGATGTAAAAAAGAATTACACCGTCACCGTCCGAACCATTCACATAGAATGATTCTGTTTCTGTGAGGAATCCATAGGTTCCATTTTTCACAGAAGTATTATAAAAGATGTCGCTGAGTTTTGCTGACACAATCGTACCATTAGCGGCAAGATCCCCAGTGTCATCAATTGCATATCCTTTGAAACAATGAGGAGGGGATGGAATATCTTCTGCTAACGGATACGAACATGAAAAGAAAAAAGCACAGACAATGATGATTGTTAGTAGTAATGTTCTTTTTATCATCTTTTTTTCTCCGCTGGACATTTAATAGATAAAGAAAGGGAGAGAGGGATGTGGTATTAGCTTGGTGCGTACTGTTTGTCACCGCTGGTTTCCTTCCACATCCAGAAACCCATGCCAGGCATCATGTTCTGACCGCCGTTCAAGATGTTGGCGTAACCGGTTCCTGTGAATTTGAAGAGTGACCCGACATCTTCGGTAGAGAGACTCGCGAGACCACCGCCGTAACTTGTTGTTGCGGATTGGTTGAAGGCCTGCCATTGTCCGATGAGATTCCATTTCTGTCCGTAAAGCGTGACGTACGGTGGGGAGGTGGGTCCGGTTGGCATCAGGTTGTAATTGCCTGTTAGCGTATCTGCGGTTCTCATGTAAATCCAGTATCCTTTACCTGGGTAGAGTCTGAATGGATCGCCTGACCCGGTCCATGAGGTCCAGGAATTGGAACTTGCATTGTACGTCCAGATGATTGCCATATTAGCGGTGATATCCGAAAGAACGGTAGTAAGAGTATGTGTGTGTGGATCCGCGGGGACTGAAATAAGGTTCCATCCTGATACGAGGTTGATTCGGTAGGTGTTTATGGTAACGAAGCCTGAGCTCAGGGTATTACCTGCAAGGTCTGCAACTGATCCGATTATTCCAACATAAGGTGAATCACCGGTTTGGAAGGTGGTGTTGAATCGGAGGGTTACTCGGTTTCCGCTCTTGTTCTGAATAGCGGCAACGCTGACGCCTGATTCGTTGATGTTGAAATCAGTGTATGCTTCAGTCGTGGTGTCCATTGTAGTTTCACTAAAGTAAACGTCAACATAGGTACAGTTGGTCCCGTCGTTATCAGCGTCAAGGACCGCATAGCTAAGTGTTGGTGGGGTATTGTCAATTATTTTAGTGCCATTGGTCGTTGGATAGGGGTTGAGGTAAAGGGTGGCGTTATCCTGCGCATAAATTCTAACTGTAAATGTTCCTTCATTACCAGAACCTGACGGAATGGTCCAGCTGTGGTAATAGTGTGTGGCGTCTGATTTCGTCATGGTTGTGTTAGTCAGATTCCCACTCCCAGCGATTGTATTAATTCTAATCATTACCGTTGCATCGTTCATCCCTGATTCTGCTTCGGTGAAGTTCGCGTAGATCTTCAGTGCGGTTCCTGCTTTGAAATATGCATTTGAACGATTGTAAGCAATCGTACATGTTGGGGCGGTGTTATCGATCTTTCGCGTGTTACTTGTTGTTGGGTACGGACTGAGGGAGTTGGTTACGTTATCCTGCGCGTACACACGTACTGTAAATGTACCACTATTGATGGAACCAGATGGGATCGTCCATCCACAGTAATATCGCGTGTTATTTGTCTTTGTCATAGTGGTATTACTCAAGTTTCCATCCCCTGCAGTCGTGTTAATTCGAATGGTCACACTTGCATTATTCATCCCGGAACCACTTTCGGTAAAGTTCGCATATATCTTAAGAGCCTCTCCTCCTTTGAAAAAGGTACGGCTTTTGTTGTACGCAATCGTACATGTTGGTGCAGTGGCATCGATCTTTCGCGTGTTACTTGTTGTTGGGTACGGACTGAGGGAGTTGGTTACGTTATCTTGTGCGTACACACGTACTGTAAATGTACCACTATTGATGGAACCAGTTGGGATCGTCCACCCATAGTAATACCGCGTGTTATTTGTCTTTGTCATAGTGGTATTACTCAAGTTTCCATCCCCTGCAGTGGTGTTAATTCGAATGGTCACACTTGCATTATTCATTCCAGAACCACTTTCGGTAAAGTTCGCATATATTTTTAATGCGGTATTAGCTTTAAAGTAGGTTGCAGAACGATTATATCCGATACTACATATCGGAGCTGTATTGTCTATCTTTTTGATGTTATTTGTCGTCGGGTAAGGATTCAACAGATTTGTCGCATTATCACTCGCATAGATCTTCACTGTAAAGGCCCCATCATTTGAACCAGAAGGAACCACCCAGTTCTTGTACCAATGCAAATTATCAGTCTGCGTCAACGAAGTATTATGCGTATCGTTAACCAAACCTTGCGTCGAAATATTCATCATTACCGACGACGGGCTCATACCAGAGGTCGCTTCCGTGAAATTCACCCAAATTTTCAACGCAGTACCCGCCTTGAAATACGTCGCAGATCTGTTATACTGAATCGTGCATGCCGGACGCGTGAAATCATACCCGCACATCGCATCCACTCCAGAATACACCTCTGCATTCGTCGCATTATCCCTCGCGATACTATAGAACTGATAATACCCAGTACCATTCACAAACGTAATCACCCGAGACCATGGAGACGCAGAATCAGTACCATTGTTCATCCAACCACCAAACGAGGAATTACCAGCACTAAACCGATAGTAGAACGTCACATTCTTCACACCACTGGCACCATTACTTGCTGTCGCAGTAATCGTGATCGGAGTTGATGTCTTCCAATAAGGAGCAATAGCAGAAACCGAAGAAAACGGAGCAACATTATCATACCCACAGTAGGCATCAGCACCACCAGGCGCTGACTCCACATTACTCGCATTATCACGAGCGATACTATAGAACTGATAATACCCAGTACCATTCACAAACGTAATCACCCGAGACCATGGAAACGCAGTATCCGTACCATTGTTCATCCAGCCACCAAATGAGGAATTACCAGCACTGTACCGATAGTAGAACGTCACATTCTTCAAACCGCTGACACCATTACTCGCTGTCGCAGTAATCGTGATTGGTGTTGTTGTCTTCCAATACGGAGTAATTGTATCAACTGACGAAGAAGGAGCAACAGCATCATACCCACAGATAGTATCGTTCGTTACTGGGGCTGTTTCAACATTAGAAACGTTATCAGCAGCTCTGCTGAAGAATCGATAATATCCGTTTCCACCGGGGAACGTGAAACTCCAGGAAACACCGATCCACGGCGAGGAGTTCACACCAAAAGCGGTTGGCCCAGTGAAAGTACCGTTATTAGCGCTGTAATAATAATAGAGAGTAACGTTCTTCAATCCACTTCCGCCATCATTTGCGGTCGCAGTGATGGTCAATGGTGCAGAAGTCTTCCAATAGGAGGTTATTGCGTTTACCGATGATGTTGGGGCGGTGTTATCGATCTTCTTTGAGTTATTTGTCGTTGGGTAGGGATTCAACAGATTTGTCGCATTATCACTCGCATAGATCTTCACTGTAAAGGCCCCATCATTTGAACCAGAAGGAACCACCCAGTTCTTGTACCAATGCAAATTATCAGTCTGCGTCAACGAAGTATTATGCGTATCGTTAACCAAACCTTGCGTCGAAATATTCATCATTACCGACGACGGGCTCATACCAGAGGTCGCTTCCGTGAAATTCACCCAAATTTTCAACGCAGTACCCGCCTTGAAATACGTCGCAGATCTGTTATACCGGATTGTACATGTCGGACGCGCGTTATCATACCCGCATGTCGCATCGACCCCAGAATACACCTCTGCATTGGTCGCATTATCCCTCGCGATGCTGTAGAATTGATAATATCCGGTGCCGTTTGCAAATGTGATTATTCGGGACCATGGGAGTGCGTTGTCGGTACCGTTGTTCATCCAGTTGCCCCATGTGGAGTTATCAGTGCTGTATCGGTAGTAGAATGTCACGTTTTTTACACCGCTTGCACCGTTATTTGCTGTTGCTGTAATTGTGATTGGGGTTGCGGTTTTCCAGTATGGGGAAATTGTATTGACAAACGATGAAGGATAAACGGCGTCGTATCCGCAGATCGCGTCCGGGTTGTTGACGTTGGGTAGTGTCTCTGTGTTGGTTGCGTTGTCTGTTCCTTGGCTGTAGAAGCGGTAGTATCCTGTGCCGTTCGGGAATGTGAAAGTCCATTGGGCTGAAATCCATGGGTCTGTGTCTGGTGTTCCGAATGTCCAGGGGTTGCTCCATGTGGTGTTGTCTATGCTGTTTCGACAGTATAGTGTTATGGTGTCTATGCCGCTCATGTTGTTGTTGGAGATGGTTGCAGTGATAGCGGTATTTGTGGTTCTCCAGTAAGGAGTAATTGTTGAAATGGTGGTTGTTGGTGGGGTGAAATCGTATCCGCATCTTTCATCTGCGGTTCCTGGTGTTGGTTCTGTGTTGGTTGCGTTGTCTTTGGCGATGCTGTAGAATTGATAGTGGCCTGTGCTATTGGAGAATGTAAAACTCCAAGAGACAGAAACCCATGGATCTGAATCAATTAATCCTGAACTCACCCAACCATCCCACGAAGACACATTTGTAGCTCGATAACGATACCAGAGTGTCACGTTCTTTAATCCTATGTTATCGCTTGCAGTCCCGGTGATTGAGAGGGGATTATTTGTGAGTTTCTTCCAGTATCCAGAGATCGTATTTACAGATGATGTGGGGTTATCGTTATCGGTGATGGTTACTGAGTGAGGTCCAGAATGATTCATATTGCCTGATGTGTCGTTAACCCAGATCGTATAAATCATATTAGCAATACTGTTAAGATTGGTTGTATTCATGCCGTTAAAATAATTACCTCCTGCAGGGGAGAGTGTTTTATTATAAGAGAGACTTCCATGTGACCAGCTTACTTTTACTGTCAGTTCATTTGCACTATCGACATAATCAACAACAGTAACGTTAAAGGTAAAGGAATCACCTGTGGTACCAGTTGTAGGCGAATTGTCTGTAATCTGGGGAACATCAAAGATGGTAAGATTATAATATACTGCAAAACCAATGTTTAATCCACCAGCTACGAATGTCACGCTTTGTGTCGTGTTCTCTGTGCCTATGTAGAAGTAGATTGGTCTACCCGCGTTATCTTCTTCAGGGTCTTGCACTTGGAAATCATAGTTTATCCCAGGTAATGAATTGTTGACAGTTGTAGTATAGTTTTCACTGCCCCCACCCCCACTATCAACGACCATCGCTCGAATAACTGTGCCATCTTCGATAGGATGTAATCCCTTGTCATATGCATATCCTTTGAATTCATGCGGTGCGGATGCAGATTTTACTGAAGGGAACGAGAAAAAGGTACACATAACAGAACCGAGGAGTATCAGACTAAAGATAGCTGCTTTGACAGATGTTCTTTTCTTCATATTCTTCCTCCGACCTATACTTTCTTTCTACCTCTACTTACTATTTTATTCACAAGAAAAAGCACAAAACAAATGACAAGGCCTATGATAAAAAGGACGTAGATGAGGGTATAATCTATGTTAGTTGAACTTCCCGGTGATTGATACAACGCAATCGTACCAGTAGTTGAATAATAGATGTAGTCATACTTATTGTTACCATCGACATCAATCAGAAATGTGTTGCTCCCTGAAACAACCAGTGAGGTCGTCACGCCTGTGGTTTGATTATAATACGTATCAACCTTTGTATCACCATTTGTATCCAATAATAAGAACACACCGAACTCGTTTGGGATGCGAAGGACGTCCGAAGCGTCGAAGGGATTGAGCCCGAGTCTTACTTCTTCAGTATCGCTTAGCCCGTCGTTATCATTATCCAGATCGATGACGTCAGGAATGCCATCATGATCAGAATCTTGAGGAAAGTCTGAAGCGTTATCGGGGTCTGTTCCATAGGTCCGTTCTGCATCATCGCTCCAACCGTCTCCATCGGTATCGTTGGTGGAAATGTACGCCTTTGTTGTTGTCGAATTTTTTGCCCCATCATTGTCAGTGGCGGTTAAGATCACGGTATAGTTTCCAATTTGTGAATAGGCGTGAGTGAATCGAAGCTGGATGGTCGATATGATAGTTCCGTCGCCAAGATTCCAAGAGTAGTTCACGATATACCCATCAGTGTCGTTTGATTGTGATGCATCAAAAGTGACTGGCTCATGAATCAACCCATAGTAAGGTCCATCTGCATGTGCAACGGGAGGATGATTCGCATCACCTGGTGGAAGCGTGTAACCTTGATCACCACCGTTTCCTCCATTTCCCCCTTGAGTTTGTTCTGTGGTAAAATGATAGTAGGCACCAGAATTATTAGCTCGTGCGATATGACCTGAATAATCAACGGAGACGATTTCGTAATAATAGGTTGTATCAGCTTGCAATGGAGTGAGCGTGAGAGAATGATTTTTAACATAACTCACATCCTGTGTTACATTCCCTAGTGTTAGGGTTGTTCCGTAATAAACAGTTGAACTCGCAGATTTATTCGTTGCCCATGAGACTGTTGCTTGAGATGAGGTAATTCCGGTAGTGGCAACCGAGTCGATGACAAGAGGCGTAGTATCGAGAGAGAGATTGAGATACGGTGCAAAATTGACGTTCAGTCCGCCGGAGACAAACGTGGCTGTTTGAGGGGTAAGAACCCCATTGATGTAAAAAAGAATTACACCGTCACCGTCCGAACCATTCACATAGAATGATTCTGTTTCTGTGAGGAATCCATAGGTTCCATTTTTCACAGAAGTATTATAAAAGATGTCGCTGAGTTTTGCTGACACAATCGTACCATTAGCGGCAAGATCCCCAGTGTCATCAATTGCATATCCTTTGAAACAATGAGGAGGGGATGGAATATCTTCTGCTAACGGATACGAACATGAAAAGAAAAAAGCACAGACAATGATGATTGTTAGTAGTAATGTTCTTTTTATCATCTTTTTTTCTCCGCTGGACATTTAATAGATAAAGAAAGGGAGAGAGGGATGTGGTATTAGCTTGGTGCGTACTGTTTGTCACCGCTGGTTTCCTTCCACATCCAGAAACCCATGCCAGGCATCATGTTCTGACCGCCGTTCAAGATGTTGGCGTAACCGGTTCCTGTGAATTTGAAGAGTGACCCGACATCTTCGGTAGAGAGACTCGCGAGACCACCGCCGTAACTTGTTGTTGCGGATTGGTTGAAGGCCTGCCATTGTCCGATGAGATTCCATTTCTGTCCGTAAAGCGTGACGTACGGTGGGGAGGTGGGTCCGGTTGGCATCAGGTTGTAATTGCCTGTTAGCGTATCTGCGGTTCTCATGTAAATCCAGTATCCTTTACCTGGGTAGAGTCTGAATGGATCGCCTGACCCGGTCCATGAGGTCCAGGAATTGGAACTTGCATTGTACGTCCAGATGATTGCCATATTAGCGGTGATATCCGAAAGAACGGTAGTAAGAGTATGTGTGTGTGGATCCGCGGGGACTGAAATAAGGTTCCATCCTGATACGAGGTTGATTCGGTAGGTGTTTATGGTAACGAAGCCTGAGCTCAGGGTATTACCTGCAAGGTCTGCAACTGATCCGATTATTCCAACATAAGGTGAATCACCGGTTTGGAAGGTGGTGTTGAATCGGAGGGTTACTCGGTTTCCGCTCTTGTTCTGAATAGCGGCAACGCTGACGCCTGATTCGTTGATGTTGAAATCAGTGTATGCTTCAGTCGTGGTGTCCATTGTAGTTTCACTAAAGTAAACGTCAACATAGGTACAGTTGGTCCCGTCGTTATCAGCGTCAAGGACCGCATAGCTAAGTGTTGGTGGGGTATTGTCAATTATTTTAGTGCCATTGGTCGTTGGATAGGGGTTGAGGTAAAGGGTGGCGTTATCCTGCGCATAAATTCTAACTGTAAATGTTCCTTCATTACCAGAACCTGACGGAATGGTCCAGCTGTGGTAATAGTGTGTGGCGTCTGATTTCGTCATGGTTGTGTTAGTCAGATTCCCACTCCCAGCGATTGTATTAATTCTAATCATTACCGTTGCATCGTTCATCCCTGATTCTGCTTCGGTGAAGTTCGCGTAGATCTTCAGTGCGGTTCCTGCTTTGAAATATGCATTTGAACGATTGTAAGCAATCGTACATGTTGGGGCGGTGTTATCGATCTTTCGCGTGTTACTTGTTGTTGGGTACGGACTGAGGGAGTTGGTTACGTTATCCTGCGCGTACACACGTACTGTAAATGTACCACTATTGATGGAACCAGATGGGATCGTCCATCCACAGTAATATCGCGTGTTATTTGTCTTTGTCATAGTGGTATTACTCAAGTTTCCATCCCCTGCAGTCGTGTTAATTCGAATGGTCACACTTGCATTATTCATCCCGGAACCACTTTCGGTAAAGTTCGCATATATCTTAAGAGCCTCTCCTCCTTTGAAAAAGGTACGGCTTTTGTTGTACGCAATCGTACATGTTGGTGCAGTGGCATCGATCTTTCGCGTGTTACTTGTTGTTGGGTACGGACTGAGGGAGTTGGTTACGTTATCTTGTGCGTACACACGTACTGTAAATGTACCACTATTGATGGAACCAGTTGGGATCGTCCACCCATAGTAATACCGCGTGTTATTTGTCTTTGTCATAGTGGTATTACTCAAGTTTCCATCCCCTGCAGTGGTGTTAATTCGAATGGTCACACTTGCATTATTCATTCCAGAACCACTTTCGGTAAAGTTCGCATATATTTTTAATGCGGTATTAGCTTTAAAGTAGGTTGCAGAACGATTATATCCGATACTACATATCGGAGCTGTATTGTCTATCTTTTTGATGTTATTTGTCGTCGGGTAAGGATTCAACAGATTTGTCGCATTATCACTCGCATAGATCTTCACTGTAAAGGCCCCATCATTTGAACCAGAAGGAACCACCCAGTTCTTGTACCAATGCAAATTATCAGTCTGCGTCAACGAAGTATTATGCGTATCGTTAACCAAACCTTGCGTCGAAATATTCATCATTACCGACGACGGGCTCATACCAGAGGTCGCTTCCGTGAAATTCACCCAAATTTTCAACGCAGTACCCGCCTTGAAATACGTCGCAGATCTGTTATACTGAATCGTGCATGCCGGACGCGTGAAATCATACCCGCACATCGCATCCACTCCAGAATACACCTCTGCATTCGTCGCATTATCCCTCGCGATACTATAGAACTGATAATACCCAGTACCATTCACAAACGTAATCACCCGAGACCATGGAGACGCAGAATCAGTACCATTGTTCATCCAACCACCAAACGAGGAATTACCAGCACTAAACCGATAGTAGAACGTCACATTCCTCACACCGCTGTACGTGCCGCTGGCCGTAGCAGTTATCGTTATCGGAGCTGTCGTCTTCCAATAGGGTGCGATGGTATCTACGGATGAGCTGGGAGTCGTGATATCATATCCGCAGAGCGTATCATTTATTATTGGAATTGCTTCCCAGTTACTTACATTATCAATAGCTCTGCTATAGAATCGATAAGATCCGTTTCCGCTTGGGAACGTGAAACTCCAGGAAACACCAATCCACGGTGAAGAGTTCACACCAAAAGCGGTTGGCCCAGTGAAAGTACCGTTATTAGCGCTGTAATAATAATAGAGAGTAACGTTCTTCAATCCACTTCCGCCATCATTTGCGGTCGCAGTGATGGTCAATGGTGCAGAAGTCTTCCAATAGGAGGTTATTGCGTTTACCGATGATGTTGGGGCGGTGTTATCGATCTTCTTTGAGTTATTTGTCGTTGGGTAGGGATTCAACAGATTTGTCGCATTATCACTCGCATAGATCTTCACTGTAAAGGCCCCATCATTTGAACCAGAAGGAACCACCCAGTTCTTGTACCAATGCAAATTATCAGTCTGCGTCAACGAAGTATTATGCGTATCGTTAACCAAACCTTGCGTCGAAATATTCATCATTACCGACGACGGGCTCATACCAGAGGTCGCTTCCGTGAAATTCACCCAAATTTTCAACGCAGTACCCGCCTTGAAATACGTCGCAGATCTGTTATACTGAATCGTGCATGCCGGACGCGTGAAATCATACCCGCACATCGCATCCACTCCAGAATACACCTCTGCATTCGTCGCATTATCCCTCGCGATACTATAGAACTGATAATACCCAGTACCATTCACAAACGTAATCACCCGAGACCATGGAGACGCAGAATCAGTACCATTGTTCATCCAACCACCAAACGAGGAATTACCAGCACTAAACCGATAATAGAACGTCACATTCTTCACACCACTGGCACCATTACTTGCTGTCGCAGTAATCGTGATTGGTGTTGTTGTCTTCCAATACGGAGTAATTGTATCAACTGACGAAGAAGGAGCAACAGCATCATACCCACATATAGTATCGTTCGTTACCGGGGCTGCTTCTACATTAGATACGTTATCGGCAGCTCTGCTGAAAAATCGATAATATCCATTGCCATGTGGGAAGTTAAAAGTCCAGGATATCCCTATCCAGGGGGAGGAGTTCACACTAAATAGTGTAGGACCGTAAAAGGTATTATTATTTGTACTATTGTAGTAGTAGAGAGAAACGTTTTTCAACCCGCTACCTGCATGATGAGGCGCTGTCGCAGTAATTGTGATTGAACTAGTCTTCCAATATCCACTGATAGCTGTGACTTGAGAGGTTGGAGCTGTCGTATCCATGTAAAAGGTATGACTGTGGTTTGAACCGACGTTTCCAGCGAGATCTTTTGGAGTTGCATTCACAAAATACGTTGTACCATTTGCCCATGTTGGTAGTCCACTTACACTGTTTCTATACCAAGAGGTCGTACCTGTCGTGGTTATATTCACAACAACATGACTCCAGGTCGTTCCATTCCAGTACTTATGGCCAGTTGAGTTATAGATTGTGATATTGATAAGTGAAAGACCACTCGTATCAGTCGCTGTACCAGAGATGTTCGTAAGTGCATTATACCAAGTTCCAGTAATAGGTGCTGTGATATCTGTGATAGAAGGCGCAGTAGTATCATACGTAAATATCGCTGTTGCAGCAGAAGTATTCCAATTCCCTGCAGTATCTCGCGCACTGACGTTTATCCGATACGACTTGTCTGTTCCCCATGTGGGCATTGGTCTAACGTGATTATAATACCAGTGTGTTGTCGGTATTTCACTGGTCTTATTGGCCGTGAGATTTGATGAAGAAGTCCGCCAAGCGGTTCCATTCCAATACTTCCCGTTGGTAACGTTATATATAGTAAAGTTAACAAGATTTACTCCCTGAACATTATAGGCAGAACCTGTAATATTCGTAACAATGGCTGTACCGGCTTTGTAATATCCACCATTAGCCGGTAGTGTAATACTTGCAGTGGGATTGACAACATCATAACCACAAATCGTATCATTAACTATTGGAGCTGTTTCGACGTTAGTTGCGTTGTCTGCCGCTCTTGTATAGTAACGATAGTAACCACTTTGACTTGGGAAAGTGAAACTAAATGATTTGGTTGTCCAAGGGTCGGTATCGACACCAAACACAGTAGGACCGGTAAAGGTAGTATTGGTAGTACTATAATAATAATACAAGGTAACGTTTTTTAATCCGCTGCCGCTGCCATTTTCACTTGCAGTATATTGGATTACCAATGGCGAACTCGTCTTCCAATATCCTACAATAGATGTTACATGTGAAATGGGGCGATCGGTATCCATATAAAATATATTGCTATCAGATGCGTTATTGTAGTTGTTTGCGTTATCCTTCACGGAAAGATTCACAATATATGTAGAACCGTTGGTCCACGATGGCACGCTGTTTTTATACCACGATGTTGTCCCTGTCGCTGTAATCCATGAGAGGAATCCTGACCATGCGGCTCCAGTGTAATATTTTGCACCTGTAGAGTTATAAATGCTGATGCGAACCTGGGCGACGCCTGAGTTTCCCGTATCAGAAGCGGTACCGGTGATATTTGCCATCGCATTATACCAGGTGTTAATCAACGGCACAGTAATTTCACCGGTCGGTGCATTGGTATCATAGATAAATGAATGGCTATGGGCACCGGTTTGGGTGTTTCCAGCGCGATCCGTTGCAGTGGAATTAATGATATATGTTTTACCGCTGGACCAGGTGGGAAGTCCACTAGATTCATACCATGCTGTCGTGCCAGTAGCTACGAGATCGCTCGCAGGTGCTTGCCATGCTGTTCCGCTCCAGTATTTACCATTGGTAGAGTTATAGATAGTAATAATAACAGTGGAAACACCAGAGTAGGTATCAGTGGCGGTACCGGTGATGTTGGTAAGTGCATTGTAGTTGCCGCTGCTTGCAGGGATCGTGATAGTAGAGTCTGGGGCAGTAATATCATACCCACAGATAGTATCATTTACGACAGGAGCTGTTTCTACATTCCCAACATCGTCTGTACCTCTGGTATAGAATCTATAATATCCATTGCTTTTCGGGAAGTTGAAATCACTCCAGAAATAGGGGGATGATGTATCTGTACCAAACGTCCAAGGACCATACCATGTTGAATTATCGGTACTATTGCGGTAATAAAGGGTCACTGATGCTATACCGCTAAGGTTGTCAGCTGCGGTCGCGGTGATGTTTAAGGGGTTATGAGAGAGTTTTTTCCAATACCCAGAGATGGCGTTTACTGAGGTAACCGGTGCAAACGCATCAATAGTTAAAAAATTAGCATTAAGGATATTGCCAGTATCGTCTGTACTTGCGAGGAAAAGACCTCGATCACCTGCGTTGTATGCTCCATTTGAATTCGCATCATATAATGTTGGTATTTGCATTTTGATTGTCTTATGATGGGAAGCGGTGCCTGAAATGTTCACGGTCACATAAAAGGTTGCAGATAGATTGATGTCTTGAGTGATTCCTGTTAGATTCCAACTGGTACCACTCGTAACTGTTTTTAGTCGAGTATCTCCGCTTTGGAACCCAGTTTGTGCATTTGATTCGACCCAGAGAGATACGGTAGAAATATCTGAGTTCGATGCGTTACATGTACTACTAAGATTAACAGTTACTGAATTTAATTGATCAAGCCAGCAGTTATTGTTATCACCAGATTCATTTATAATTGCATCAGTGGCAGCATTCCACAGACCACCATTTGATGCATCGTATGTTTTAATTCTGGTCCATTGTGGAGCCCTACAACCCAACCAGCTGTACACGGTATTTTCTAAGGGGGCAGTCCCATTTATTATCGTATCGATGGAGTTGTAATTAGTGTTCGGATTTGAAGCGTTTTCCTGCCAAATACAATCTGCTCTCCAATTATATTCACCGGGACCCACCGGATTATAGCATAATATTATAGCAGTACCAAATGAAGAGTTTCCCCAATCGCTTGGTTGACCAGATGCTTCTAATATTGTTCCTACAGTAGGAGTTTTTCCTGCTAGTTTCGTATCAGCTTGTGTCGTGACCGTAAAATTCATTACCAGTACGTTCGTTTGACTTTGTTTCACGTATGCTGCTGGTACATCAACTTTTATTACCGTTGTTGGTTTGACATTGGGTATCAGAACCACAGAAAACATAACGGTAATCATCAAGATTACGACGAGAACGCTCGCGAGTTTATTAGTCTTTGATAATGTATTTTTCTCCTCATTTTTCATAGTTTTTCCATTCATATCTCTTCTCACCTTCACTCATCTTCTACTTATTTTTATGGGAAAACTGTGCATCCAGACAAATTACATCTCGACAGTATTGACATTACAGATGCATCCCAATAACATTACTTAAACATTACAATGCAGAATAAATTAGAAGAATATTAATCTTTCCATGGTATAAATTATTAAAGTTTTTTATTTTAATCAGATAGATAAAATTTCTATCTCGTTTTGTACCCAAGGTTAAAAACAATTATCAAACAAAAAATTTAAACAATACCATCTCATTTCACTATTGTATACTGGAGCGTGAATATGGGATTGCACCAAGGATGCATATGTAGCTTGGGCAAGGTTTATACTATTGTGTTTGTCGTATATTTTCTTTTTTCAATACTATGCGCGACAGTTATCATCTCAGAATCTACTGCATCACTAGCGATCTCTGTGTCGATGGTAGAGGGTGATACATTTCGACCGGGGCAGTCTTTCCACATTATTACAGAGATCAGAAACTCAAAATCATCAGGCAGGGTTGATGTGAAGGTCACCTATGAAGTAGTTGACGAAAAAGATAACAGTATTTTGGTTGAAAGTACAACGGTGGCAATAGAAACGTTAAGTTCTTTTTCCCAGGGGATAAAATTACCAGAAACCATAAACGGCGGGGTTTATCTTTTAAAAGCAAATGTCACCTCTCTTGATGGGACGAAATATGCGGAAGTGATTACATCATTTTCAGTAGTAGAAGTGTCAGCGAATCAGCAACTATTGATTGAATACATCATGGGTGGGGCATTGATCATTACGGTCGGTGGACTGTTTTATGAGCATAGACGGATTTCAAAATTGAAAGTTTCTGAGGATGATTTGAAGAAGTTTATTGAATTACAGAAATTACATTGATTTTAATTAAACGAAAAACCCGGATTTTATTAAAGAGATAAATTTATAAAACAGACAAGGTTATATGTGATTGTGTTGTAAGGTTTAAACAGCACGAAAATAAATAAAAAAAATAGATGGATGTGATAAAAATGGATACACTTCAAATAAGATTGACAAAAAATATGTTGGAAAAAATTGATGAATTGATAAAACAAGGTACTTATCCAAATAGATCTGAAGCTGTGAGGGATAGCGTTAGAATAATGCTAGATCGCAAATCTATTACGAGCAGAGCTCTTACTGTTTCTGTAAAAGATCTCCAAAAATTCATTAAAACCGCTGGAAGACAGTGAGCATGGATTTGCTTTCAGCATCAGGGTTCTTAAGTATAATAGGATTCTGTTTTGGTCTCTGTACCATTGGAATAGTGTTTGCCATAATAAAAAGAACCAAATCTGCGATCCGGCAAGGCTTTGGATTTCTTCTCATAGGCATGATAGCATTTGTCTTATTAGAAACGTTTAAGATATTTGAGTTATTTTTCATTTTACCTCAAACAATTGCCCCTGAGTTATTCACCATTGTTTTCATTTTCTTCCTCGTGATTGGACTATATAAACTGAAAACACTTATTAAGAATCTTTCAGATTTTGGCCAAGCATTTTTAATCACGTCTAAGGACAAATATGATAGTAAGATAGTAGATTTTGTTAAAAATATTAAAGGCATCTGTTATTTGACATTGGAAGAACCGTACAAAAAGATAGTTGATGTTTTCGATTTGTATGGCATAGACACATCAGGCTTTCAATTTTTAGATGCATCAGGCGGAGAATGCAAAGCCAAAAACTGTGTTACGGTAAAAAATAATCCAAGTGATATCAAAAGCTCATTGGATAGGATACTTAAGGAAAAGGATATAAAATGCGTTATTGTGGATAACGTTTCTGCGGTAAAGAATATTGAAAAATTTGAGATGCCTCTCTTTGTCCAAGATACTGCTTCCTTGATTAAATCAAATGGGGCCCAGGGTTTTTTTATTGGAAAAATAGAATATCTTGATAAACAAACTATAAACGACATTTCAATGCTTGTGGATAGAGTGCTTGGTGATGAAAAATGGTAAAAAAAATCATGATTGTTGATGATACTAGGGATACGGTAGAGCTGGTTGAAAAAATTCTGAAATCTGAAGGGTATAATACCATTATCGCTTTTAATGGGAGAGAAGCACTGGATAAATTACGGAGCGTGAAAGATGACGAGAAACCTGATCTTATTTTGCTTGACATGTTTATGCCAGGGATGAGCGGTAGGGAAGTATGTGAAACGATCAGAGCGGATAAGGATTCTGGCTTGAAGGATATCAAGATTGCGTTTTTTACCGTTGCAAATTTTAAGGAACAGGGAAAACAGATTTTAAATGATTTGAAAGTTATAGATTATATCACCAAACCCTTTGATGTGGATGATTTGTTGAACAGAGTACGTATAATCTTAGAACAGTAGAATGATTTTTTCTTCCGTTCTGAATATTGATTTTGTGTTGTTGTTGTTTTCTTTTATAAGTATGATTTGTGCTTGCCCGAGTAATGCCTAAATCACGATAAATATTGCTATCTATATCTGATAGATAACAGATACCATCTCTTAGGTGAAGAGATAGGTAAAACATATCGTTTTTATGACCCTGAGCAAATATTACTTTTCCCCCTGAATATCAGAGAGTGGTTCCCCGAGGAACACCTCGCCATCTTTATCGACACCCTCATCGGCCATGCAGACATCTCAGCAATAATAGACTATAGCGATTGGTTCGATCGTAATAATCCATCGTACGATTCCCGGGTGATAAATAAACTACCTGCACGATAAAAAGCTTGAACATAGAACAAACGACCAAACAAAGTTCAGGTCGCATCTAAAAAGTTCGATTACTAACGTAGGCTTTTTATGAGATTGATCTCAGGTGCTTTCACAGGTTTAATAGGCAACGTAAAACTAAACTTGCTTCCTTTGTCTATTTTACTATCAACCCATATTCGTCCCCCTTGCGCTTCAATGATAGCCTTTGAAATGGGAAGCCCCAGCCCAGTTCCCTTTATATTTTTATTCTGAATTGATTCAGATCGGAAAAACATGTCAAAGATTTTTTCATGCTCATTCTTCGGTATACCCAATCCAAAATCCTGAATTTCAAACAGGATATACTCGTTTTTTTTCTTTACATTAATTTTGATTGATGCTCTCTCAGGTGAAAATTTAATAGCGTTACCAATAATATTTATCAGAACTTGTTTTATCCTATCAACATCAATACTAGGTGATGGTAATCCCTCTGCCAATCGGACATCTATTTTAATTTTTTTTGAATCTGCCAACGGGCACATAACATCCATAGTATCTTTGATTAGACTCTTTATTGGAATCTTCTCTACCATGAATTTCATTGTGCCTGCTTGCAGTTGCACTAAACTAAGATAATTATTAATTAAGTGGTTCAAATAATCAGTATTTCGTTTTAGGACCTCAAGAACCTCCTTTTGTTGCTCATTAATTGTACCGAATTGTTCTTTTATCAACATTTGAGTATAGCCTTTAATTGAACTTAAAGGGGTTTTTATCTCATGGGAGGATACGTTAAAAAAGGTATTCTTTAACGTGTCCTGTTTTATCAATTCAACATTTTCTCCTTTAATGTGAGTTTGGATGTCGAGTAACTTATCCATCATATCTACAAAACTCTTTACATATATCCATTTCTCATTACGCCTGATTAGAGCAAATTGGTGATTTTCTATAACGTCAATAATTTCTCTTGCTCCAATTTTTTTAAGAGGGTACGAACAGACAGACAAAATCTTTTTATTGAAAACTGCATCTCCAACCTTATTTTCATAATTATAAAAGATTTTCCATCGAATCTTTCCAACCCATGAAACATCGCATGCTGTTCTTAATCCATCAAATCCTGCAGATAGAGCTTTGTCAAGTTTGTTCTTCCTATTCGTAATAACTGCGTCTCCATTGAATCTTCCTTTATTTAAATAACATTCAGAATGTTGAAGAATCTCGATTTGTTTTTTTCGTTGATAACAATCAAGAGTAGGGATCGCTGTTTGTAAAATCTCAAATGCTTTTTCCTTCTCGAGGTCTTTAGGAATAATCCACACGCAAAATTCATTATTTTCTAAACCTGTTTTGATATATGGTTTTATAATATCAAAATAGTCATTGATGGAGTCATAAAAAAAACAGAGATGTGTCCCCCAAGGTACTTCCTTGATTACCTCGAGACCTAGTTGTCTTGAATTTGTGTTTTTCATTTTTTTCCTTTAAAAAAACATAAAACAAAGATATAATGGCTTATCTTAAATGTTTCGTTTTGTAACTTTTTTTTACTTTTAATAAAATCTTGTTCTAAATTGTTACACTTATTTCATTTTCACACCACAATAACCTTATTATCTTACATATTGAAAATAAACCTATTCTTCGGGAATGAGTTGATATATTTTATTTTTTTCTTATAGTTATTTTTTTTCTCCTTATCGAATTATCTCTCAGGAGAACGGGATGGATTACAATATCGTTTTTATGATTCAGCACAGACATTGCTGCTTCCTCCAAATATCGTCCCGATCCAACTTGTTGGTTGTATATCAGACAAGGATCATCTGATGAGTTTTTTGTTTTTACTTTTTGATTCTTCCATTAAAGTTAAATAAGAAAAAAGGATTATATTGTAATGTTTAAGTAATTGAATTGTGGTGGGCAAAAGAAAACGAGGAGTTACAAAATGATTCCATTTTGTGCGGTTAAGGTGGATGCAACAATTTTAGGAGAAAACCCTTTAGAATATTAGAGAGGTTTTTTATGAAGAATAACTATGAAATTGTTCAAGAACTGAAAGAAGAAGAAAAACATGGGAGACTTTTTTCTTCATCAAAAGAATCATCTAAAAATAATTCCTCTGATCAAAACCTTGACTATAAATGTTTTAAAAATTTCTTTGAAAACGCGCCGATATATGAATACATGGTTTCGCCTGAAGGAACAATTCTTGAAATAAACAAAACCGCGCTTATGAATTTAGGATATAAAAAAGAGGAATTGATAGGAAAAAATCTCACTGCTATTTATGCTCCTGAATCACATGAAAAGATGAAGGTCCTCATATCCAAATGGAAAGAAACAGGCGAAATAGATAATGAAGAAATGGTTATTGAGACAAAGCAGGGGGAGAAACGGAGAGTGCTGCTCAGTGCAAGTTCTGTAAGAGGCGCAGATGAAGCGATTCTGTACTCCATATCTGTACTAAAGGATGTTACCGAAATTAATAAAATGTATGATGAATTAAATAAAAATCTTTGGTTGCAGAATGTAAAATTGCAAAAACTAAATGAAATCAAAAAAACTTTTCTCAAAACCACGTCCCATGAATTACGCACTCCAATAACGTCCATAAAAGGATATGTACAGATGCTGATGAAAAAAACTCTCGGTGAAATTAATGAAGAACAGAGGAAAAGTCTTGAGGTAATCTTGCGTAACACAAACCGTCTTGATCAGGTGATTCAGAATATCCTTGATGCCTCGGCCTTGGAGTCAGGGATTATGAAATTCATCCCACGTAAAGTAAATCCAAGAATGCTCGTGGAAGAAATAACCAAAACGATGGAACCATTTGCGAATAAAAAAGAGATGACCATCAATGTCAATTTAGAAAAAGATCTTCCTGATTTGATGATTGATGGCGAGCGGATACAGCAGGTTCTGATGAATCTTGTAGACAACGCCATAAAGTTCTCGCCCAATGGTTCAAGGATACATATCAGGGTAAGAAAGGAAAAGGAAGATGTTGTGTTTGAGGTGCAGGATTTCGGACAGGGCATACCGAAGGATAAACAGGGAATGATTTTTGAATCGTTTTATCAGGCTGATTCTGGTGATGATAGAAAGTTTGGTGGAGCAGGTCTTAGTCTTGCCCTCTCCAAAGGCATTGTACAATTGCACGGTGGAAATATATGGTTCGAGAGCACAGAAGGCACAGGTAGCACATTTCTGTTTACAATCCCCATTCAGCCAATTTACGATATTGAAAACCCAGATCCAAATGATGAGATATCATTGGAAAATATGCCCAAAAAAAGTGCTGGTTTTGCTGTGAATTCTGTAACAATAAATACAACGGATGAAGAAGCATATGGTCCTATTACTAAATATGAAAAAAGCACAGCGACTCCAAAGGAGAACGAGGAACGATATCAAGCGTTATTTAATAGTCCATTTGAATTAGTATATCTCCATGATCTCAAAGGGAATTTCATTGATGCGAATTCTACGGCATTAAAACTATTGGGTTACAGTAAGGGGGATCTGAGTTCTCTCAATTTTTCTTCATTACTTGATAGCGGACAAATATGGAAAGCAATGAAAACGCTGAACGAAATCAAAAAAAATGGTCATCAAAAAGAACCGACGGAATACAGACTGAAGACAAAGAATGGTACGTTTTTCGACGTGGAAACAACTGCAGAAATAGTGTATCGCGATGGAATGCCCTACGCTATTCAAGGGATAGCACGTGACATTACTGAACAAAAGCAAGCGAAACAAATATTAAAAGAATCTGAAGATAAATACAGAACTTTATTCGAGACCACCCCTGATTTAATCGTTGAAACTGATGAAAAGGGGATTCTCCTGGCCGTTAACCCAGCCATGGCTAATCACTTTGGGATTCCTGTCGATAAGTTACTTGGTAAAAATATTTTTGATATTTTTCCAAAAGAAGTAATGGAAGAACGCGTAAAAATTACGAGAAAAGCGCTTAAAGATGGTGAAATTCAAATAAACGAGGATGAAAATGCAGGAAGACATTTTCACAATGTTTACGTTCCCATTATCCGCCCTGACGGTAGAAAAACTCTCCAATTAGTTACAAGAGACATTACTGCGGCGAAGAAGTCAGAAGAAGCGTTGATAGAGAGCCAAGAAAAGTATCGGTTGATTACAGAAAATACAAACGATCTAATAATTATCACTAATTTTGATAAAACTTTTCGTTATGTAAGTCCCTCGATTAAATCGTTAGGTTATACTCCTGATGAACTAGTTGGACAAGATAGTTTCATCTTACTACATCCTGAAGATAAGATAAGTATTACCTCCATGTTAAAACAATTAGTCATTGGAATATATAAACCAGGAACAAGCTCTCGTTTTGAATATCGTCTAAGGGATAAATCAGGTGTGTATCATATCTATGAAGCCACAACGAAACTTGTGAAGGATGAATCAGGGAAACACGCGATCCTTTCAATATCTCGTGATATCACCGAACGCAAGAAGGCAGAGGAGAAAATTAAGATATTTTCCGAGGCTATAACAAGCGCTTTTGATTGCATTCTGCTTACTGATCTGAAGGGAAATATTACTTTCGTAAATGAATCCGCTATCAACACATTTGGATACACCTCTGAGGAATTCTTGAAACTCAAAATATCTGAACTCGATGCCGACCCAACTGTTGCTAAAAAAGTTATGCAGGATGTAACTGTGAAAGAAAGATGGAGTGGGGAAGTAACAAACATCAGAAAAAATAAGGAAAAATTTCCTGCCATTTTATCTGCTTTTGTTATCAAGGATGATAACGGTAACTCGATAGGGACGATGGGTATTCTAAGAGATATCACCGAGCGCAAGCGAGTGGAGGAGGCGCTGCGGGTAAAGGATTGGGTCATCGAATCGGCGATAAACGCCATTGCAATCTCCGATCTACAGGGAAACCTGAACTATGTGAATCCCGCATTTCTCAAACTGTGGGGATATAGTTCCTCAGCAGAAGTAATGAGGAAATCGACTACGGAATTCTGGCAGAATGGCGAAAAAGCAGCAGAAATCATAGATGCGCTGCGCACTCGCGGAGGTTGGATCGGGGAACTGGTAGCTCATAGAAAGAATGGTGCTCTCTTTGAGATTCAGGTTGCGGCAAGCATGACAGTAGACGCTACTGGTAAGCCAGTCTGCATGCAGGCATCTTTTGTAGATATCACCGAGCGCAAGCAGATGGAGGAGAGACTGCGCGAGACAGAAGAACGCTTTCGCATTGCCGCCGAGACCTCAAACGATGCGGTGTACGAATGGGACATGCAACACAGCGTTCAGTGGTTTGGAAAAATTGACGAGATGCTCGGCTATGGTCCAGGCGAGTTCCCGAGAACATTTGACGCTTGGACTAACTTGGTTCATCCGGAGGACAAGAAGCGCGTGGTGGATGCAGTTCAGGCGTATCTGGACGGGCGCATGCCTTATGCTATCGAATATCGTGTTCGAACGAAAGATGGGGCTTGCCGTTGGTGGACAGCGCGGGGCGCTGTAGCAAGGGCGCCGGACGGACATCCTATCAGATGGATTGGGACGGTCACCGATATCACCGAACGCAAGAATATAGAAAAAGAAGTCATTGAAAATGAAGAAAAACTAAGGCGAATACTTGATTCATCTCCTGACGCAATCACCGTCACTGATTTAAATGGAAACATTATCGAATGTAATCTAGCAACATCAATGATACATGGCTTTAATAAAAAGGAATTAATCGGTAAAAATGCCCTTGAATTATTTTCTCCGAAGGACCTCGAAAGGGCAAAAGAAGGTTTAAAGAAAACCCTCGAGTTAGAATCGGTAAAGAATTTAGAATACACCTTACTAACTAAGGATGGTCGGGAGTTTCCAGCAGAACTTTCAGCGTGCCTAATCAAAGATGCCTCTGGCAATCCGCTATCATTCGTAGCTATAACAAAAGACATCACCGAACGTAAGAAAGCAGAAGAAGCTTTGAAAGAAAGTGAGGAGAAATACAGGACTCTTGTTGAAAACGCTGATGATTATATCTTTTTAATTGATAAAACAGGTAAAATATTATCTCTTAATACCTCTGCTTCACAACTATTTGGAAAAAAAAATGAAGAAATAGTTGGTAAATCAATTTTTGATCTTTTCCCAAAAAAAATTAGTATTGGCTTTTTAGAAAGTATAAAAAACGTATTCGAAACAGGGGAGAAAAGAATATCTGAAACAGAATTAATTACAGGAGATTTACATTTGTGGGTAAGTGTTAGACTTACTCCTGTAAAAGACAATGAAGGGAAGATATTGGCGGTTTTAGGCATCACAAGAGATATCACTAATAGCAAGAAGGCGGAGCAAGCGCTGAAAGAGAGTGAAGAGAAATACCGCAATGTGGTGGAGCGAGCCAACGATGGCATCGTCATTATACAAGACATGATCATCAAATACGTCAATCCCCAATCGTTTGACTTACTTGGCTACGACCCTACGGAGATGATTGGCGCTTTGATGACCAACTACATCCATCCAGACGAACTTCCAAAAGTCGTTGAATACTACAAGCGACGCGTAGCAGGCGAAGATGCCCCGAGAGTATATGAGTCAGCGTTTGTGCACAAAGATGGCAGGAGGATAGACGTTGAGCTTAGCGGAGGTGTCATCACATACCAGGGAAAAACCGCGGATATGATTATGGTTCATGACGTTACTGAGCGTAAAAAAGCAGAAAAAGAGTTAAAAGAAAAAATCGAGGAACTTGAGAGATACAAGAAAGTAACTGTTGATCGAGAACTTAAAATGATTGAATTGAAAACGGAGATGAATAAACTTCATGAAAAACTAGGTGAAAAACTTAGATATAATGTAACCGAAGAGAGCAAAAAATAGGAAAAAATTTGATAAGTTGGAGTAGAGAGATGAAAATATGAGAAAAAAAAGAAGTTTATTGAATTAAATGAGGAATAAAAATGGAAGAAAAGGTGGAAATAAAGGAAGTGAGCGAAAGAGAAATCCTGGTAGGGAAAAACAAATTATATTTTGGTGAGGATAATATACTTTATATAACTGTGTTAGGAGACGTAAATGATGAAATCTCAATGAAAATAAAAGAGGTAAGTGATAAATTTACTGCAATGGTTGAAGGAAAATTGAACCTTCTTGTAGATCTTAACAAAACAGGAATACCTTCAGCAGATGCAAGAAAGAAAGGGCTAGAAGGTTTCGAGGGTGAAAAAATTGGAAAAATTGCCTTTTTTGGTTTGCATCCAGTTGCACGAGTGATTGCATCGTTTATTATGGGTATTACCAAAAAGGAGGATATTCGTTTTTTTAAGACAAGGGAAGAAGCGCTTGCATGGCTTAAGGGCGAGGATTCTTGATTTGGAGGAGGATGAAAAATGGAAGAAAAAGTTAAAGTCTGGTGGGATGAGAAAGATGGGATTGGGAGATTCATAGCTACTGATGAAATTACTGAAGATATAATAACAAAAGTAGAGGAGATGTTTTTCAAACTTGCAGAAGAACACGACAAAACAGATTGGCTAATAGATTTAAGAGAATTTTCTAAGCTGCCTTCTTCACATGCTAGGAAGAGGATATCTGATCTTATGAAACATCATGCTGTCAGGAAGGTAGCTGTGATTACTTCAAAGATAGCAATCAGAGTAGTAACAAATTTTGTTTTAGTTGCATCTGGCAAAACCGCTGATACAAAATTTTTTAGCAATGAAGAAGAAGCTCTAAAATGGCTGAAAAAAAGGTGGGTAAGACGCTAAAATCTGGACTAGAAAAATACAAAGAAAAGATTAATGTTCGACTGAATGAAATAACACCTATTTTGCAGAAGTATGCCATCGGTGATTTTTCCGAAAACATTAAAATTCCAGAGGAAGAAGATGAGTTTACCGAATTATTTGTAAGCTTAAACTTAATGGCGGATGACATCCGAGAATTAATTAAAGCAGAGGCCGACCGATTAGCTAACTACCGTACTAGAATTGAAAAAATAATCGAAGCAATTATGCAAGTGGCAAAAAGAAATTATTCTATCCAGATTAAACCTTCAGACAAAAACGATGACCTTGATTCACTTACTGTAGGCATAAACATGATGATCGAAGACCTCGGAGAGAATACTAAAGAAATTGAAAGAGATCAAGAATTGTTACAGGAAAAAATTAAATATTTGGAAAAAAGTGAACTGGCGACACTGAATATTATGGACGATCTTCAGAAAACAGTTAAAGAACTCCAACAATCACAATTTGTTATCGAAGAGCAGAATGTTCAACTGCAAAAATTGGACAAAATAAAATCAAACTTCCTCAACATCACCTCACATGAACTGCGTACACCGATGTCAGCAATCAAAGGATACATCCAAATGATATTAAAGGGAAATCTTGGAATAATCAATGATGAACAAAAACATTCCTTGGAGATTATCTTGCGAAATTCAAATCGTCTAGATCGTCTCATCCAAGATATTCTTGATATTTCACGGTTGGAATCTGGGACGATGAAATTTGTTACTAATAAAATAGATGTTATAAAAATGGTAAAAGAAGTCGCTGAAACTATGCAGGCTTCCGCAGATTTAAAAAGAATAAAAATTAAAGCAGAAATGGGAATAGATGTCCCTGAATTAACTATCGATAAAGATAGGATTTCACAAGTTTTCATCAATCTTTTAAACAACGCTATAAAGTTCTCACCGGATGGTTCAATGATACATATTAAAGCAAGAAAAGAAAAGGAAGATGTTTTGTTCGAGGTGCAGGATTACGGTAGAGGTATACCCGAAGAACATCATAAGAAAATCTTCCAGACTTTTTATCAAGTAGATTCTGTTGCAGATACAAAATTTGGTGGAGTCGGCCTTGGTCTTGCGATTTGTTATGGTATTATTATTGCTCATGGTGGCCGTATTTGGGTTGAAAGCACGGGGAAACTTGGAGAAGGCAGTACGTTTCGGTTTACCTTACCGGTTGAATCTGTTGTTAATATCGAAGAGCGTTTTAAAGGAGCAGATGTGTTTGGTTTGGAAAAAGGATGAGACGAAATCGTGGAATATCCGGTTTTCACGAATTTTTCAACTGCCCACCAAAAAATATATAAATTATGTAATGCTTCTGTAATTCTAACGTAATTAGTATTTAGTAGGTGACAACGAGGATGAAAGCACATAGAAAATTTGTGCAAGATGATAATAGAAAAATTTCTGCCGTTATACCCGTGGTATTAATTGTTGCAGTAACAATTGCATTTAACCCGTTTGGTCGAGCAATGATATGAGTTTAACATGATATCCCAGTAGGCTCATCCCAAATACATGTTAAACTCATTTCATTGCAAATATAAAATGAACAAAAAGCATATCACTCTATATTTTTTTAATTCATATTATGTAAAGACATTAAAATTTTATTGTTGTGAGGAGAAACATGCAAAAAAAATTGGTATTCTTATTAGTTTTTTTAATGGTGTCTTCATTTGTATTTGTTTTTCTATTTGATACGGCAAATGCCACAGGGTCTCCTATTTTTGTCGATGGTGGCAATGCTGTGGGTCCTTGGGATGGTTCATCTAGTCATCCATTTCGGTTTATTCAGGATGGTATTAATGCAGTACCGGAAAATGGTACTGTATTTGTTTTTGCAGGAACCTATCGCGGGAATATAATGATCAATAAAGCTATCAATGTAAATCGTTCTGGTAAAGGAAATGTGATTATTGATGGCTGTGGAAATGAAGATGTTGTGAATATTTCTGTTGATTATGTGACGATACGTGGTTGTACAATCAAAAATGGCACCTGTGGTATTAGAATATATAATTCATCTGACAGTATTATCACGGAAAACACTATTCGAGATGCAAAGTACGGTATCTTTTTAGGAAGAGTTTTTAACAACTTTATATATAATAATAATTTTTTGAATAATACGCAAAACGCGTATGACCTGGGGAGTAACACCTGGGATGCTGGTTATCTCCTAGGTGGCAACTATTGGGATGATTATACCGGCATGGACGGTAATCGTGACGGGTTTGGCGATACGCCCTATAGGATAGCAGGTAATGTTAGTCGTGATGAGTATCCTTTGATGAAACCGTTTACGGTGCCGCCTGTTGCTGACTTCGTTTATTCTCCCTTCGTTCCCACTGATCTACAAATCGTGACTTTTAATGATAGGTCGACTGATTCAGATGGATATATTGTTTCCTGGTCTTGGGATTTTGGTGATGGAAAAACGTCTACCTTACAGAATGCGACACATCAGTATGCCGATAATGGGTCGTATATTGCGACATTGACTGTTGTTGATGATGATGAAGCAGTAAATCAGGTTTCTAGGAAGATATCCGTGTTAAATGTTGGGCCTACCGCTAGTTTTTCATTTTTTTCGCCGTTTCTTCCAAAGATTAATGATACGATACTTTTCACAGATATGTCAATAGATACTGATGGAACCGTGGTTTCTTGGAGCTGGGATTTTGGAGATGGAAACACATCGAATATGAGGAGTCCTGCTCATAATTATACCGCTGGGGGAACATACCTGGTATCTCTAAAGGTTACTGAAAATGATGGTGCTAGCGATACAGCGACAGAATATGTCACCATCTTTATCTCAACCTCCCCGGGTGATGATTTTCAGAGATCCTCTTTATTTGATTACCTTATTTTTGCATTTTTAGGGATAGCCATTATTGTTATCATTTTGGTAATAAGAAAATATGCTTAAAACATTCTTGTGGCATAAAAAATATTTTAAGGTAAAGTATATAGTGCCAAAGATAGTTTAGGCTTCACTCTGTTCTACCACTGCTCCTTGAGGGTACGACTCTGTTTCAGTTTTATCGTTCTAAAATATGCTCGTAATTTTTCATCCGTTAATATTTTATATTGGTAAGATATTCATTACAATTGTAATGTTCTAGCATTACAGAATTGGGATAAAAAAAAGATGATGATAGAGGATGGGATTCATCAGATGGATCGTGTATTATTAGTTGATACGGTCAGGAAGATTTCTGTTTTCCCTAAATACAAAAAAAGTTGTTTTTAGGAGGTTTCAATGAAGGACGAACCTGAGATTATAAAAATACTCCGAAAAGAGGAAATGCTAGGAAAAAAAGAGAAAAAACCTAGGGAATTTCAGCTCGTTACCAGGTTAAAAGATATTTTTAATAAAAAAACCGCTGAATCAGAAGACGTTATTTCAGATATTCCCTTCACCCACAATCCTGATTTAAAATTTATGGCCGCTGTGGAACGGCAGCTAAAAAGTATTCTTGGGACAAAAACAGGAGATGCAGATATGAACCAGATGGATGACCAAGAGTTCCACACGAGGCTGATAGGAGAAAACGATGACGCGGGGGTTCAAAGAGAATCAATGGCACCTCAAAAAATACAGCAAGTAATGGAACCACCTGAAAAAACCAAAGAATCACAAATGCCACGAAGGGAGAAAACTCTCGATGCATCGGAAGATTTCTTATCAATCGATCAACAAGGGCCGCCAAAAAAAAGCAGCAAGAAGGCAGACGACGAACGAACAGGTTTTGGATGGAAAGGCCTTGGAAGCCGGGTAATCAAGTTTGATAAAAATAGTAAGACCTACGTCTATGAGGTTCATGAGCCTTCGCTGGAAAAAGAGGAACAAGAAATAAAAAACAAACTCCTTGAGTTGTTTGAATTACGGTCTACTATTGATGTTTTTGAAATTGACACCGCTGAAAAATCAATAAAGCTGGATGAATCATTACAAAAAATTATTGTTGATGGCCATATTAAACTCAGCGAAACCTCCAAGGATAAAATCTTTTATTATATTTTTCAAGAATTCACAGGATATGGTAAAATCGATATATTGATGCATGACGAAGGTATTGAGGATATCTCTTGTGACGGCCCCAATATCCCTATTTTTATTTATCATAAAACATATGAATCGATAAAGAGCAACATCTTTTTTGAAAACCCTGAAGAATTGGATTCTTTTGCTGTGAAATTGGCTCAGATTTGCGGTAAACAAATCTCAATTTATGAACCAATTATCGACGGGAAACTTGCTGATGGGTCTCGGCTATCAGTAATGTTGGCGAAAACGGTGACACCGTTTTCAACATTTACCATTAGGAGATTTCGTGAGGATCCCTTTACTCCAATTGATTTGATTAATACCGGCACAATGTCATCGGAGATGGCAGCATATTTCTGGCTTGCTATTGAAAATGGTGCGTCTATTCTCTTCTGTGGGGGTACCGCTTCTGGGAAGACATCCACGTTGAATGCTTTTGCACTTTTTTTACCTGCTGCATATAAGATTTTTTCCATAGAGGATACCCGAGAGGTGATGCTCCCTCATGAGAACTGGGTGGCGAGTACTACAAGAACTGGTTTTTCCCAATCTGCGGAACATAAAACTAGTAAAGATATTGATATGTTTGATCTTACTAGGGCTGCACTGCGTCAGCGGCCGCAGGTTGTAATCGTAGGTGAGATACGTGGGCAAGAAGCCTATGCTCTTTTCCAAGCTATGGCTACTGGTCATATTTCATATTCAACAATTCATGCAAGTGATATTCATACGTTGGTTCAACGGCTCGAGAACCCCCCTATTTCTCTACCGAAAGGGCTTCTCATCTCCCTTAATCTTGTAGTGTTTTTAAAAAATACCGTGATAAATGGTAAACCTGCTCGAAGAATCACCAATGTTATCGAAATAATAAAAATGGAGCCTAGTACGAACAAACTAATTTTTTCAATCCCTTTTTCATGGGTTTCCGAATCAGAGGACTATTTTAAGAAAGAAGCAAAAAGCATATTACTTGATAGAACTCAAAGTAAGAAAGGATGGAGCGATGCGCAGCTCTTTCAAGAGCTTAAAAATAGAATTATTGTATTAGAGTGGATGAGGAAAAATAATCTACGCTCCTATAAGGAAGTCGGAAAGGTCGTAGCAGACTATAACCAAGAGCCAGATGTTGTATTGGAAAAGGCAAAAGGCGGTTCAGCATGAAATCCTCAAAATATTCGAACTTTTGTCACTGGAAATTTGATAGATTTCTTTCAATAAAAACAAAACAGCGGTTCCAAGAAAAAAACATACTATTAAAACAAGCCGATATCAACATGTTATATCAGGAATACTTCTCGATGTTTTTGATGACTATGCTCCTGGGGTTTATACTTGCCATTATCCCATCATTACTACTGTTTCTTTTTTTCCCTTCTACGAGTACTCTCCTACTCGCGATTTTTTTACCTGCACTTGTTCCGTTTATTATCTGGGGAATATGTCAATACATCCCACACGCACATATCAAAAAAAGAGCCGCAAATATCGATAGATTCTTACCCTATGCAGTGAATTTTATCAGCACCATGGCAATAGCGGGTGTTTCACCCGCGGATATCTTTCGTTCTTTTTCAACAATCGATATCTATGGTGAAGTACAAAAAGAAGCAAAGAAAATCATCAAAGAACTCGATGTCATGGGAATCGATACGATTACTGCGTTAAAACACTCCCTTGAAAACACTCCTTCAAAAAAATTCAAATCGTTTCTCCAAGGAATAATCGGCACTATTCAATCAGGCAGTGATCTTCATATTTACTTATCAAACATTGTAGATCAATATATGGCAGATGAATTTTTAGCAAGAAAGAAAAATTTAGATACTCTTGGCGTTCTTGCAGAAACATTTGTCACCACGCTTGTCGCATTTCCGATTTTTCTCGTAATCATTATTTCCGTGATGGGGTTTTTTGGTGGGTCCTCAAGTTTCACTATAGAGATTTTATTTATTTTTTCATTCTTGGTTCTCCCCATAGCATATGGCGGATATTACGCGCTCATACGATCAACAAGTATAGAAGAAATAAGAAACCCTCATTCGAAGAAGAAACCTTCTGTTAAAGAATTTTATAAAAAAAACAGGCCATTTATTTTGATTCTGCTTCTTTCGACAGGTTTATTGCTTTCTTTTTACTGTATTATTTATGTATTGAGTTATTACAAATACATGAATTTTACCACCTACTTCTTTTTTGATGTTTTTTTCCTATCCGTGTTGATTTTCATTGGGCCCATTACCTTCTATTGTCATAAGCAAACGCAAAAGCAGCGAGAGATTGAGCGGAGATTACCAGATTTTGTAGTTGAAATGGGGAACTGTATCTCCTCAGGGATGACCGTCTTTGATGCAATAAAAATTTCATCAAAAGGCCGATATGGAAGATTAACCCCTGAAATACAAAAAATGAAAGCGGAGCTATCTTGGCGTATTCCCGTAACAAAGGTGTTTGAAAATTTTGCTGAACGAATGAGATCCGCTATTGTCAAAAGAATAGTTGTCTCGATAAATACAGGATTGAGAATGGGGGGGATGACATCGAAGGTTTTTATAGCAGCAGCCAAGGAGATCAATCAAATTAATAATATTGAAGAGCAGAGAAAATCGGAAATGGCTACCTATACCACTGTAATTATTATGAGTTTTTTTGTGTTCCTCGGAATAATTATGATCCTTAATAATACGCTGTTCGCCTCATTTTTCAAGAGTCAGAAAAGCACGGTGGTAATGGCTGGTGTCATGATGAATAAGGTCGATCCCGTGGCATTGAAATACGCGCTGTGTTCATTTGTTTTTACTCAAGGTATTGGTGCAGGTATGATTGGGGGGTTCATGATGGATGGTAAACTTTCTTCAGGGCTTCGGTACAGTTTTATTCTTGGTGCGATTTCACTTTTTGTTTTTAAATTTTTATTTTGAAGGGCGGGATAATGGATATGAAAATAAAATGGAAAAAATCGGATGGAGCTGTCTCTGAAGTCATTGGAGCTATTTTAATGGTAGGAATAGGTGTAGCACTTTTCTCCATATTATATTTCATTGTTATGTCGTATCCATTTACTCCGCCGGTACCTTCTGTAGACATTGTTGGATCTATTGAAGGTGATTCTATAGTACTAGAACATCGCGGTGGAGATTCACTGGATCAAAACGCAACAGTCTCATTCATCGTAGGGGGGACACGGATTAGTAAGACTGTTCATGATTTATTAAACGATTCAAATGGAAATCATCGATGGGATATAGGTGAACTGCTAGTCTACTACAATTCATCTATGACAAATTTGCAAGTCGAGGCTACCGTAATTGATATGGATAGCAATTCCATTGTGATGACGGCAGTTTTACAGGAGGGAGAAACAACGGTTATTCCTTCATATGACGGCATCGACAGCAACACCAGCGACGTGGATGGCAGCGTAGATAAAGGATCAGAAACTAATTTTCCAAATGCGCAAGGTATAACGAATGATGGTAATTCCATGACAATTCAAGAGGCTGAGACAGCAGGTCAAATCCATATGACTGCTGTTCAGGGGAACACCTGTGATGTCGACAGCAGTCCAGACAAGGGGAACGAGACCAACTTTGCCAATGCACAAGGGACTACTACCGATACAAAAGTGATGACAATCCAAGAAACGCTAAGCAATGATTCTTCGTCTATATTCGGTCAGACAACTGCACGGACATCAACAACAACACTTGATGGAGAAATTTGTGGGTTGAATGCGACAGCAGCGGGAGGAACCAATGGTAAAGTAGATTATATCATGGCGTATCTAGAGAAAAGCTCAAGCACGGGGACGACCTGGACTGTAAAAGCATCATTGTATTATCAGAGTAACTCCACATATATTGCGACGACAGAAGAAAGGACAATAACGCCCTCTACCAGCTGGGTATGGTATAAATTTAATTTCACGGGAACGAAGCCAACCATACAGAATGGAGTAGCGTATCGTATTTTTATCTGGGCGAACAACCCGACAGGTACGCTTCAGCTTGGAACATATACTTCTACCTCTGCTTTTAAAAGAGGATTTAAGGCATCAACATATGGCTCATGGCCTTCGTCGATGACAGGATTGACATATGCTAATGGTGATTATTCTCTGTATTGCTCTTATACTCCCCTTTCTTATAAAATTGATTTTGAGTACAACTGGTCAAAAGCTAATTTCAGCGATTCAGCGGAATACCTGTGCTTCTATGTGACCTCCCACACTGGGTCTGAGACCCTGAACATCAATTACAGGAGCGGAGCCACCTGGACGAGCCTTGGGACAATCACAACGACAGGATGGAAGAACGTGACTGCCACTGGTCTGACGAGCAACACTTACACGATTCAGCTGATCGGAGCAACAGAATCGGGTGATACTTCTCAAGACTCATGGAGCATCGACTGCATCTTCCTAAATACATACAACGCATCGAACTATCAGATCGACTTCGAGTACCAATGGACAGCAGCTTTGTACAAACGACCGAATAAACAGGTGTGTCTCTATGTAGCTTCGCATACCGGGACAGAAAACCTCCTTGTGAACTATTGGACAGGAACAGCCTGGTCATCACTCGGCACGATTACAACTACCGGCTGGTCGAATTTTACTGCAACAGGACTCACCTCATTAATATATACGATACAACTGAAAGGTGCCAGCGAATCGGGAGATGCGGTTAAGGATAGTTGGAATATCGATGTGATCATGCTTCACACATGGAATTAATACTGGTGGTCTGATGGATAAAATTGGATTATCTGACCGAATGCATCTAATCCTGGCTCAAATAGTACATGGAGTTGGAACTTTCACTTCCCAAACGAAACAGAATACTATGAGTTTTATAGAAGAGGAACGCATGCTGGTGATGTCGAGGGCGCACCTGCTAGTGCTGATTCGAGACGTAGGCATACTTAAGGAGGATTGAGATGAGGGCGAACCAAATAAGATGTTCGGATAAAGCAGTGGCAGGCATTATTACTGCAATATTACTTGTAGGACTCATTGTCATTGTTATTTCATTAATACAAACCACGTACGTGCCAAAATGGATGAGGACGATAGAAGCAGAACACATGGGTGACGTAGCAGATCAGTTTTCTTCGTTAAAATCTGCGATAGACATACAAGCTGCAACTGGGCAAAAGACACCAATGTCAACATCTATTACTCTTGGAAATAAAGAAATACCTTATTTCTCAGCGAGTAGAGCGTTTGGGTCTCTCTTGATTTTATCAGATGGATGTACAGTGACAATCACAAATAACTCAAACTCCTCTTCGTATTCTCTTGGAATCATAAAATATTCATCGAGAAATGTATACTATCTTGATCAATCTTACATTTATGAAGCTGGATCTGTAATATTGAATCAATCTGAAGGAAATGTGATGTCCATAAAACCTTTTTCTGCAATAAAAAACGTAAATGTTGTTAACATAACCTTTGACATTGCAAACATCACAGGAGTTGGTGGAAGCACATCCGCAGGCGGATATGGAACTAATCCAATACGGACAGAATTTGTTAGTTCTCATGCCGTGGTGATAAACAATGTAAAAAACATTACGATTACCACCAATTATCCAAATGCCTGGCATCAAGCGTTTAAAAGTACGTTACAATCAGTAAACATTACCTATGGTACCAATTTTTCGGTGACTGATACCGCTGGCGAAGTAACTATAAAATTCTTAGGGGCTACCAAAGTTAATCTCGCTCTGAACGTCATAGAAATTGATGCGTGGATAGCCCCTTGATGCATTGAATAAAAAAAAATAGTTTTAAAGTCCCATAACCTCATTTCTACAACGGTTGTGTAAATCGAGTTTGAGGATCACTCTGAATATGAATTTTATTTGGTTTGAATCTCACCAAAAATCTCCTGTTTTGGATACACAACCATACCTTTTTCGGAAATTTTCATCGCAACAATTCTTTCTTGATGTTTTGTACCACGCATTTTCAATACCTCTATCGCGCGCTCCCGCATATTTTCCCTTTTAATATTGTACAAAACAATCACTCCATCAGCTAAGAACTCCTCAACTCCTGTTTGTGAAAAAGTTTCTGGCATCTGTCCGGTCTCTGTTATAAAATAATTTGTACTCCCCATATTTTCAAAAAACCTGAAGAGTCGTTCAGCATAGAACCTGTACGAACCTTCTTTCCCTATAAATGCTGAGGCAATTGCTGTAAGTGAGTCAATGACAACAAAATCAGGATTATATCCTTCTTCCAGAGTTACTGGCTCTAGCTGTAAAAGTTGGCTGTCCTCTTCTTTAGCAAACATAGCATTCTCGCTACCTTTTTCAGATACATAATGTATATCGCTTGGTAGATACCTCTTGATTTTAAAGTTCCCTGATGCCAGAAGCTTTTCTGGATTCCAACCAAAATCTTCCATATGCTCCATTAATCTTTTTTCAGACTCTTCAAAACTCATGTAAAAACATTTTTCCCCACGTAAGATATGGTACCAAAGTGTTTGTAAACAAAAAATTGTTTTTCCTGAGCCTGCACCTCCAGCAACGAGAATATTGGAACCCTTTGGTATACCATTTTCAAATAGTTCATCAAATCCGGAAATGCCTGTTAAAATAAATTTTTTCGTCTTTTTAGCTTCATGTAAGGTTTCATGCGTCTGTTGCGTTTTTTGTTCTAAAGTTCCTCCCGTGGAATAACCTTTGTCATCAGTACCCTTCAGCTTATTCTCAATCTCGGCTTTGATTTTAGCCATGTCAAAGATATTATCCTGTTTGCTCTCTTTTTCATCCATTATATTTTCACAATCCGATCGCACAGTTGTGCAATTTCTGCATGTATCTCTTTGTTCGTTTCATTTTCTATAGAAATAAGTAAACCATTTACCCCGCTAATTCTCAACTTAGTTAAAATTCCATGAATGAATTGAGCAAATACTTCTGGTTTGTTATGAATAAGCATGCTGTTGATAGAGTCAATAAAAACAAATTTAGCTCCCGGTATTCGTTGTATACTCGCTGTTATTGTAAGTGAAATATTTGTTAGAGAAGATACTGATTCAAGATATAGAACATTGCTGGCTTCCTCCAGATCCAAACTCTGGCTTTTTGAAATGCAGTCGAGAATGAGAATTTTTTTTGTATCGATTTTTTTTTGTTTGTAGAGTTGTATCAAATTTTTTTGAGGTCTGCTTGCCGATACGATAATTCCGATGTAGTTTTTTTCATCTGATAAAAATTTTATTGTTGACAAAGAAACCTCTAACATCTTTTCTGGAGAAGTTTCCAGCATTACAATCCAGCCTTCTGGCAGATTGTTTAATTCTTTAGAAATTTTTTCTTCATCATCCATTGTTATCCACACATATTACCTGGTCCACATGGAAGGCTATATCTTTGATAAATTTTTTTTGGGTGAGATCTTTTGCAACATTAAAAATGAGGATAACATTTTCCTCGTTTTCTTTACGCACTGTTCTCATCAAGAATTCTGAAAATCTCATTATTTGAGATAAGGGTTTATAAAGAGATATTGTAGTTAATGAATCGATAAAAATAAACTTTTTTTGGCCTTTCAGCTTTGGCAGAGACAGATAGATGGCTTTTACCAGTTCGTCAATATCTAGTGCCTGCGATATATGTATACAACGAGGATCTTCATTCTGCTGTTCACCGGAAAGGGCTGTTGCAGCATCAACAAAAAAAATTGAACTAGTGTCTATTCCCTCTGATTTAAAAAAGGAAGAGATGTTTTTAAAAGGTCTCTGAAAGCTAATGTATATCCCCTCAAAACCTTGGTTTGTCAATAGTTTAATAGTGGAAGAATTCATTTCAAAATAAGCATTTACAGGAAGTTCTATCATAATTATGACTCCATGTTTATCCATTTGTATTGCTTGTTCAATAGATTTTTTTGTTTCATCTTTTAACATTGTATCACGTATTGGAATTTTTTAACTAATTTCTATATTCTCATCGTCTTTTTTTAATCCAAATATGTCAGATTCTTTGTATCCTGTTTGAATATTATCAACTGGTTTTATTGGCAGCGTAAATCGAAATGTATTTCCCTTTCCGTCCTCACTTTCTATCCATATCTTACCACCATGAATAGTGACAATACCTCGTGATAATGCAAGTCTTATACCGCCCCCTGAGTATTCTTTATTCTTGCCTTCATCAGCACGATAAAACGCATTAAAAATCTTTTTCTGTTTGTCCTTTGGTATACTTATTCCTTGGCTTTGAATTTCGAACAAAACATCGGTTTCATGTTTTTTTGCGCGCAGATTAACTGTGGTTTCATCTGGCGAGAATTTTATTGCATATTCAAGAATATTTATAATGACTTGTTTTATTCGGTCTCGGTCAATGATTAAATCGGGTATTTGATCCTCTATTTCTACATGGATTGCAATGTTTTTTTCATTTGCAGATGACTGCATTTTTTCAACTGCTTCGTTCACCATCTTACTAACAATCGTTTTTTTCGAAGTAAAAGCCATACTCCCCGATTCAATGCGTGAAATGTCTACAAGATCTGATACAATGTTGTCAAGACGATTTGTATTTTGTAACATTATCTCAAGATATTTTTTTTGCTCATCGGTTATTTCACCAAAGGTTCGATTTGACAACATTTCCATATATCCTTTTATTGTAGTTAACGGGGATCTTATTTCGCGGGTAGTAACTTCGAAAAAATCTGATTTTATTTGATTAAGTTTTTCATTAGCTACTTTCAATTCCTCCTGTGCTCGCTTGCGTTTGGTGATATCTTGACCTTGTGCAATCGTGGCGATGAGGGTTTTACCGTCTGGGGCGAAAAGGTTAGCTGAGTTCCACAGTACGGTCCTGATTGATCCATCGAGATGGAGAACGTCTATCTCGACTACCTCCCATTGTTTTCCGTTCTGCGTTTTTCGAATTAGTTCCATTGTACTTTCCACCTGGTCAGGGGGGAAGAGAATTTCAAGAGATTTTCCGATAACGTCGTTCGAACTCCTTCCGGTCAACGATTCGAAGGCATGGTTGAAACGGGTGATTACGAATTTTGGATCCCAGACGATGATGGGGGCATTTGCATAGTTGAATAGGTTTTCGAGGTACTGATTTGTCTCACTTAGCATACCCGCTACCCGCTTGCGTTCAGTAATGTCTTCTAAAATGAAGAGAACACCAATTATTACATCGTTACTTTTTATAACCGAACTCTGTACCATTATCGTTACTTTCTTGTTGTCTTTAGATAAAAATGTTATTTCTCTTTTTGATGGCTTTCCGGCAATTCTGTTTTTGAAATCTGAAGTTTGCTCTTGGGCATCTAAACCATAAACTGAGATTAATTGAACAAAGTTTTTACCGATAAATTCTTCTTTTCGTATTGATAACACTTGAAGTAAGCTGTTGTTTACTTCTTTAATGATTCCTTCTGGATCTACCAGTGCAATACCTAAAGGGGAGTCACTAAACAATAATCTAAATTTCTCCTCGCTCTCTTTTAATTCATCTTCCGCTTTCTTGCGCTCGGTGACATCGCGGAAAACACCCAGCATTCCTGTTGGATTACCCTTATCATTTTTAATAAGAGAAATACTTAATAATGTAGGAAATTTTTCTTTATTTTTCCTGATGCCAAACACTTCCGCCGACCATTCGCCTTTATTTTTCAGCTCCTCCAGAATCTTTCCCGCATCTTCTGGATTTGCTGCAAATTGAGATACATTTAATTTCATTGCTTCTTCGGGCGAATAACCAAAGATCTTAAGAGCGGATTCATTGGTAAATTCGACATTCCCAACCATGTCTGTCAGTATAAAAGCATCGTAAGCATTATTAACAGCGTTTGAGAATATTTTCAACTTCACCTCCAGTTTCTTACGCTCGGTGATATTATCAAAAATTGTGACAAAATATCCCTTTTCCGGGCTGTATACTGAGATAGATAGTAGTAGCCCTAATGATTCAAATTTTTTTTCAAATCTTTCTGGCGTTCCAGTTAATGCGACCCGCCCATAAATCTCCATCAGCTCTGGATTTGATTCTTTTATCCCCGGAATTGCCTCTGTGACCCGCCTACCAATTACATTTTTTAACCCAGTCATCTCTTCAAAGGCACTATTAACACTACGATAGATAAAGTCAACTGGGCGGTTCTGATCATCATATATTATCTGGCAGTACGCAAAACCATCCAGCATGTTTTCAAAAAGTGAACGATAACGGTTCTCACTTTCTTGCAGAACCTTTTCCGCCATTTCTTTCTGCTTGATAATTTCCTTAAGTTCCTTACTTTCGTCCTCGAGTTCAGCTATTTTTTTACTGACACCAGTTGTAACCCCTTCATAACCTTCGAGACTTTTACCGACGACTAAGCCCTTATCTGTTATGTTGTATATTCTTAGATTTTTGCTATGCTCACTCCCTCTCATTTTGATAATGTTTATTACAAACTGTACATCACCTTGCATTTCAACATAACGCAACAAGATAATATTATCTGATATTGTGGAAATATGCGAATCTACATCTTTTGTATTGCCTATGAGCGAGTTTGTGGTTGATGTAAATAAAGGAGTCACCCCACGAGTTTTCAAATATCCATTTAGTCGCTTTGAAAAACTTATAAATGCATCTGGTGAGAAAGCACTCGAGATGGCAGAGAGAGGATCAACAACGCATCTTTTAACTTTTTTTTCTTCCACTATTTGTCTTATATCTGCTAGATGCTCTTCAAGATGCTTTTCGTTCGGATAGATACATCGCGTGACAAGAAGACCTTCTCTTTCATACTTCTCGAAGTCCCATCCAAAGTTTTTGGCGTTTCTTAAAACCTGTTTCTTACTTTCTTCGAATCCAGCAAACAGGCATGTCTCCCCGTTTTTCAATCCCTCAGCAAGGAAACTTAAACCTAACGTAGATTTTCCTGTCCCAGGTGAACCAGTTATGAACGTTGAAGAACCAACAAAAATACCTCCACCTAACATTTCATCCAATGCAGGAATTCCCATCGAGATTCGTTCTGTCGTAGAAAAATGTTCAAGTGGAACCCTGAGTTTAGGAAAAACGTTGATGCCATCTTTTGTAATTTTGAAATAAATGTCATCTGACCTATGGTTTCTCCCTCTCACTTTGATTATCCGCATTATTCTTTGTAATTCGTCTTTTACATTAATCTGATCAAATCGTAAAATTGCATCAGATATAAATTCCTCGACTTCGTACTTAGAGTATTTATTCATTTCAGTAACTTCACTGGTTAAAACGGTTGTGCAACCGAGTGTTGCTAGTGCTGTGCCTAGAGCAAAAATAAATGCTCTAATCTTAGCTCTATCATCAAGCTGATACGCGATAGCGGTAATCGAATCAATGCATAGTCGTTTTGCATTTGTTCGTTTGACCTCGTCTTCAATAAAATCGAGGATTTTTCGCTGGTCAAAACCTTCCTTTCCGCATACCTCCCGCAGATCAACGATTCTCAATTTTTCGTTTTCTATAGCCTCTTTATTGTAAAAACTCAGTTTTTCAAGATTTTCTAAGGTTTTGAAAAGCGGTTCTGTAAGAGTAATGTAGATTCCATTTTCATTGTTTTTAATTCCTTCAAAAAGCCATTGGAAGGAAAAGATAGTTTTACCGCTTCCTGATGAACCGGCAAGCAAGACAATTGAACCCTTAGTAAATCCGCCATCAAGAAGTTTATCAAACTCTTTTATACCTGTAAAAGAAACATTGATTGCAGATGAACAATAATTATTATTAGTCGATAGTAGCTGTTCAGGTGACGGTATAATGGATTTTTCCTGTAATATTTGATCCACTTCTTGATTAATATTTTGATGTTGTTGGTAAACTTGAGTAAGACTTTTTTTGTTTTGCATCTCCTTCACCAATAATCTAAAGCAATATGTCTTTAAAGAAAGAAATTAACGGCATTTCAATTCCAAATATCGCTATAAATAGCATTTTTGTTAATCTAATCTTAATTGAAACTGTTTTCTTGCATCCCATCTTACCCGCTCACAATACGCATTACATATAAATTACTTATAAATTACGAATAGTTTAATCACATATAAATTTTACTTTACAATTAAGGTACAATCAAGATACGAATTAAATGACCTAATCCCAAATAGCAATAGAGTTCTCTTTAAGACCAAACGGATGATGCCTCGAATAATAATCAATGATACAACTCCGATCCCTCCTCGGACGATTACCTACGATTAAAACATTTTCCTCCACGTAAGACATGGTATCAATGTGTTTGTAGAAAAAAAATAGTTTTTCCTGGATCCCCCAGCAACGAAAATATCAGAGCCTTTGGGTATACCATTTTCAAATAGTTCATCAAATCCGGAAACACCTGTTAAAACATATTTTTCGCCTCTTTTTATATCGGGTAAAACCTCTATAGGTTCAGAGTGGTGTATCAGATCTTCCCCTTAGGATATTCAGCAGCGTCATACACTTCCCATTCAACATATTCTGCACTTTCTGCAAGTGTCATTTGCGCAGTTTTTTTCTTTAATCCAATTTTCATGAGGTCCTTAACGCTTGCTTCCCGTAACTTTTCTATTGAGGTATATCCACCTTTTAAGAGAAGATCTGCGGTCTCTTGATCAATACTATCAAATCCGACGAAGATGTCAAACCGTTCTACTTGGTCAGAAAGTTTTTCCTTGATTACTCCATCTCTTAAATGTATTTCCATTTTCTTCCTGGCTTTCTTTTCATCAATCGCCTTAAATTTCTGATCTTCTTTCTCTGTTTTCCGCTCTTTCTGCATCTTACGTTTAAAAGGCATAAGTCTTCGTTGTTCTTTTACTTCTGCAGCAATTCTTACTACGGCATTTATCTGTTTCGTTTCTTTTGCTTTTTTACGTTTGTCTATTAATTCCATCTTTTCGCGTCTTTCCTCCACCCGCTCCCTCTCCTTCGCTTCCCGTCTTGCTTGTTTTTCCTCCCGCTTTTTGTGTAGTAACTCTGCTTTCTCCTTCTTGCGTAATTCTAATCGCTCTAATCGTAACTTCTCTTCATGTTCTTTTGCTAGTCTTTTTGCTTCCTGCTCTTTCTCCTTTGTTTGCTGTTTTGCTTGTTTTTCCTCCAGCTTCTTGTGTAGTAATTCGGCTTTCTCCTTTTTTCGTATATCCAAGCGCTCAATATTTTGTTCACTCTTTTCTTGCGCCATTTTCACTCAAGTTCCATAACAACTTTTTCAAAAAAATGCGCCATTTTTTTAATTAGGCTATCATTCTTTACATGTGTTGATAAAATGATGATTTTTGCATTACTTGCTGAGGCGTTTTCAAAAATAGATTGAATGAACCTTAAAATAATATCTTCTTTATTGTAAATTTTCAAAATATTAAAGCCATAAAAAAACAAGCCATTTCTCATCAGGTATGCTTTCAAAAAATTTTGAGATAGCTATTTCTAAACTGGTCAAATCATTTGGTTCTTTAATAAATAAAACATTCTCTGGGTTACAGACATTACCTCCAGCTAACTGTGTAATGCAGTCAATAAATAAAATATTATTTATCTTTAACTCATCCTTTTTTAAATTTGATACTACTGAATTATATGTATTAGTTAAATTAATGTAAATAATAGGTTTATCTTGAAGAGTTTTTAAAATATCATTTACTGTTACTCGTAAGGATTTTGTATCCTCGACTATTAAAACACTTTCATAATTTTTAAGTTCAATCATTTTTTTATTAGTAGTTACAATTTCTTCCTGCACCTTACGACACCATCAACAATATTTTTTACTTCTTTCATATCTCCTTCATATTTTATTTGCTTAAATCTACTGTTTTGTCAACAAATTGCTCCAATTGATCTGCGAATTCCGGGTCAAGTTCTTTTTCTGTAGAAAGTAGAACCCCGTTTAAATTCAAAACCCGTATCTTTCCTGTGATAACATGTAGAAACTTTGATACAGTCCCAACTCTGTTATAAATCAACAATGTGCTCAGAGGATCAACAAACAACGATTTATTCTTCGATGGTATTGCGCTCATGATCTCATCTATTGCTATGGTAATATTTGTCAAATTCTGTGGGTTTTCTAAAAATAAACATTTCTTTTCTTCTTTTTCTGTTCCTAACGTTTTTGTTATACAGTCTATGAAGAATAATTTATCTGTGTTGATGCTATTTTTCTCTAAAATTTTTATTAACACTGAATAAGGTCGGTTTAAGGTAACATAGACGCCAACAGTGTCTTCTTGTTTTAATACTTCGTTTAGGATAGCTAGGTTTTTCTCTAGATAATCTTCGGCGTCAATTACAAATAGCAGTAGCCAGTGTTCTGGTAAATCGTTGAATGCATTTTTTATCTTCTCTATTTGTTCTGTTTTCATTTCAACATCTTTCTGATTCTTTCTCTTGTTTTTTCCTCCGATTCTTTTTGCTCCATGATTCTAAACAGACATTTTTCATTGCCCTGCATCTTGCAGTGCACTTCGTCCCCAGCAACTTCTTTGTCGAAGAGTTCAGTAAAAATGCCACTTAAAAACGCTGCTATTTGAAGACAATCAGTTGTTTTGTTTTTTCCATATGCTTCATCCGTTTCATCAGAAATCAGACTTACCTCAGCGTACGCCTCGTTTGGCCTGTATGTTTCTAATTTAAACTTATAAATACCTTTTGACTCCATTTTTTCCTGTAAAAGTTTTTCTACTTCATCTCTGTTGCTTCTCTCGACCTGTAGGTTTTTTGCAAGTAACCTCCCCTCCTTAAATCCTAACATATGCAGGGTAATTTTTCCCTGTAACTCATTAACAAGCAATTGTTTGAAACCTTCAGATAACCCAAAAAACTTACGATTTTCGCCGCATGTTTTTATCCATAATGTCGGAGTTACAATTATCTTGAAGTACTCTGCCTTCTCAGGATTTTTATCGACATCTATGGTCTGTATATTCGTATTTATTTCATGCAGGTAGTTAATGCCCTCTTCATATTGTTTCAAGATATCAGATTCTCTTTTACCTGAGTAAAACAACTTTACTTCTATCTCATCGGACATTTTTCCATCTTCCTTTTAAATACTAAATTAAATATGACAACGAAACGCCCTCTCACCTTTTTTTTACATCTCATGTTTATATCCCATCCTTTTTCTTTGAGTTCACACTCAAACTCAATTTTTTGCATTTATACGTCTAACTTCAGACGTACACACCTGAGTCTCAATTTAAGATTCTGCATGCTGAATCTGCGGCAAAAACTCCAGCTTAGATTCTTTTTCATCTAAGTGACTACCAATTTTCCGAGTCGAGCTACTCATCAATCCTTCAAAACCAATCAAAGGCTTCAGTATGTTTATGCCGTTATTCGTGATTTGAAATTCGGTTAATTCTTTTTTATGATCCGAGCCTCGTTCCTTCAAAACAGAAACAAGTCGTCTCATCTGCCCGCAAAGCTCAACATATTTCAAAACAATAATGTTATCTGAAATAGTAGATAGATGCGTCGAAGTTAACTGTGACATGCCAAGCAGTTCATAGGTCGTGTTTGTTATAATTGATGTGCAACCCTGCATTTTTAAAAACGAATTCAAACCAATAACAAACTTCCTAAACTTATCAGGTTCATAAATTCGTTCCAGCGCAGATAAACTGTCGAATCCAACCCGTTTTGCACCAAATTCTAAGATTGTATCTTTAATCACTTTCAAATACTGCTCTGACGTTAACTCGTCAGGATAACAACAGACCAATCGAACATCACCTCTATCCACATACTCTTTCAGATTCCATCCAAAAGACTTAGCATTCCTATAGAGCTGCTCAGCGCTTTCTTCAAACTCAATAAGTATACATTTCTCACCATTTTTAGCACCAGCGATAATGTAATGTAACATACACACTGTTTTTCCAGTCCCACTCGTTCCAGTCAGCAGAGTCGTGGAGTTATCATACACCCCGCCATTTAACATATCATCCAAACCAGATATACCAGTACTTATCTTAGTCAGAAATCCTTTTCCACATAGCTCAGATTTTTGTTGTGGAAAAATCTCCATCCCAAGATTACTAACAATTAAAGGCGCTTCATTCATTAAATGTGAAGATCCTCTGAACTTTAATATTTCAATTGTTCTCTCCCTATTGCCTTTACGTACAAACCGATTATGTAAGAGAATAACATTATCAGAAACGAACTCCTCAATGCCAAACCTTGCTATTGGACCATCCTCAACTGGCCGCTCCGCAGTCATTATCGCAGTTATACCCCACTCTTTCAATTTCGCACCTATTCTAAATAGTTCCCTTCGTATGATAGCTGCATCTTCATAACGCGAAAACAATGCAGAAACAGAATCTATCACCACTCTTTTTGCATCTATACTTTTTGCGGCGTGCTCTATACGTGCAAGAAGCCCACTAAGATCATACTGTCCAACTTTAATTTCATCTGACTCATCAGGAGACGCATCAACAAACGCCCATTTCTTTTCATCTACTAGCTGTTTAATATTCCAACCAAAACTCTTCACATTTCTCATTATGTCACTTGGGCGTTCCTCAAACGTTACAAAAATCCCATTCAGCCCGTGTTCCATAATGCCTTTGTATAAAAACTGTGTAGCAAACACAGTCTTTCCACTTCCAGATGTACCAGAAACAAGAGTCGTTCTCCCATTTGGTAAGCCACCTTTTGAAATATCATCAAACCCTGGAATACCTGAGGGTATCTTGTTCAGATCTTCTGGCCCATCCATATTTTCTTTCTTTTTCTCGCCACATCCTTCATTCACATTCTCACTCATTTTATCGACTCCTCATTTAACTCAACTACATCAAGACCAAGCAGCAGCACCTTTTCCTTATTATTCAAATCCCCGATTATCGTATTTAATGGTGGAGGCAATGTTTTTATCAAAACTTGTGTCGCAATATTCTTTTCTTCATCGGCAAGATCAGGATGCTCCAAAATATCAATTATCTCTAACGCATATTTTCTATCTAAACGAGGCTCACTCAAAATCTTTTTTAGCTTTTGAATAGCTAGTTGACTGTTGCAGTCTGGCCAATAACATGCAACTTTACTACATACTTTATCTTGGCATTCCTTCCTTTTTTGCATCCCATTTTACCCTTGCGCAATACACATTACATGTAAATTACGCAATAATTACTAATTAATTACGAATGGCTTAATTCTATATAAACTTTTATATTCTGTTAGCTGTCTTATCCCGAAATTACTTCCTCCTAGAAAATGAAATACATGATTCAGAATTCATGCGGAAGCTGAATCAATAAAAGATACTATGGATCATCAACGACTGGATCAATATCGTTTTGATTTTTCTTCTTATCTCCAATTCCAAATAATCTTCATGCATCTTCAGGGGGTTGGAAAATTCCTTTTCTAGCGTATTTCGCCTTAAAAATATTAGAATGACATTTTTTGTTTATTCTTTTTCAATTCAAAAACATCCAACTCTTTGAATCGATTTTTCATAGATTTGCGCCTATGGAGATTGCTTGTTCAGCAGTAACCAATACAAACCAATCTGATTCACCGCTTCTGTAAATTGGTTAAAATCCACAGGTTTACGAATATAGCTGTTTACACCAAGACGATAAGATTCTACTATGTCTTTCTCTTCGCTGGATGATGTCAATACTACCACAGGTATTTTTTTCGCTTCTGGATGCGACTTTATTCTTTTTAACACCTCAAGTCCATCTATCCTGGGTAACTTGAGATCAAGAAGAACCACCAATGGACCAACACATTTGAGCGTTTCACTATCAACAGAGCCAAAAAGATATTCCAAGGCCTCTACGCCATCTCGTGCTACTTGTATTTTATTTTTTATGTTATTATTTTTTAATGCGATTATTGCTAATTCTTCATCACTAGCATTATCTTCTACCAACAATATTTCTACCTCTTTTTTGTCCATTATTACCACACCTATTACAACCTATTTTACATCATTTATCAAATCTTCAACATGCGTTTTGGAAGGCAGAGTGAAACAGAATTCTGCTCCTTTATCAACCTCTCCATTGGCCCATATATTTCCGCCATGTTTGGATACTATCCTTTTCACAGTTGTAAGACCTATCCCAGTACCCGTGAACCTTTCATCCGTTTGGAGCCGCTGGAAAGCCTTGAACAATTTATCCTTATATTTCATATCAAAACCTATACCGTTATCTTTAACATAAAATTGAATATGATCCTCTTTCTGCTCACTTCCAATCTCAATACGGGCCTTTTCACGATCGATAGTGAATTTAACTGCATTTTGAAGAAGATTAGAAAAAACAACCTTTAGCATTTCTTTATCTGCTTCGACCTCTCCTAATGGATTAACAATAAATTCAATGTCTCTATCCGGTTCAACATCACGATACGCCTTTACAAGATCATTTACGATATTTTCAACATTTATCTTCTCGTATTTTATCTCGCTCCTGGTGGCCCTTGAGAAACCCAGGAGATCATCGATTAACTGGCCCATTTTTCGAGCTCCTTCACTAATTCGATTTAGATAATGTCGCATCTCCTCGTTAACTTTATCTCCATGTCTATCTATTAACACTTGGGCGAAACCACTTATAGCCCGAAGTGGTGCACGAAGGTCATGAGAGACAGAATATGCAAAACTGTCCAGATGTTCGTTGATCATCTCAAGATCCTTTGTACGTGTTTTGATTTTTTGATACGCTTCATTAAGTTTATGTTCCATCTGCTTGCGTTCGGTGATGTCTCGGATGCTGCACTGGATCACCTTCTGGTGGTCCACTGCATAGATGTTGCTGACGAACTCCACCTCGACCCGCTGCCCATCGGCGGTTTTCAGTGACAAATCCTCGTAGCGGATATATTCCTGTTGTAGCAATTCCATGAATTTGTCTTTGTCGGAGGCGATGTCCTCGATCAATCCTATTTCCCAGATTGCTTTTCCCAGGAACTGTTCTTTTGAGAAACCTAACATCTCGATCAAGAACGGATTCATGTCTATGATTATCCCGGTCTCGGCATCGAGGATCATAATTCCGTCTTTCGTCGATTCAAAGAGCCGACGATACCGGATCTCCGAAGCTCTCAGCGCCTCCGCCTGCTTGCGCTCGGTGATGTCTTCAATGGCGAGCAGGATCATCTCGGTCTTGTTTGCCTTTCCATATATCCGGCGGGCATTCAAGATCATTATTCGTTTGCCAAGTTGAGGAAAATCATACTCAACCTCAAAGTTGTCGAAAGAAGTGTTCTTGGGTAGAATCTCCTCCAAAAGCTCTCGGAGCTTTGGAATATTCCATTGCTGATTACCTATGTCGTAGACCAATTGTCCCTCAGTCTCCTCGGGTTTCGTTCTAAAGGTTTGGTAGAAAGCACGATTGGCTGAGACTACTTTTAGGTCGGCATCAAGCACTATCAAAGGCTCTCGGATTGTCTCCACAATGCGTTCAGCGTATTCACGAGCATCCTGAACGGTTCGTTCTTTCTGCTCGAGGTCAGTGACATCCTGCATTACATCTCCACCAAAACATCTTAGCAACAAATTCTCCACCAAATAGAAACGTTAATTTATTGCTCATATATAATCCCCACCAAGTAGGAGAAATACGTAATTGTTAACAATTACAATAGTAATTGCCATAAGTGAATAATTTTTTAAGTATATAATGTCTACGAAAGAAATTAAGTATAGTTATTCTTAAAAAAACGATTTCTAATCTTTATATGAGTAATCTAGATAGATTATATTCTGTATACCTTTTCTATAAATCTAAAAAAAAATTAGTAATGATAGCCATAAACGGTTTTTTCCTCAACAGCACCCGATAAAGCCCAACCTGTTGCCTTCACAAACTGATTAAAATCTACAGATTTATGTATATAACAATCAATACCTAAGGAATGAGAATCTACCCAATCCGTCTTCTTTTCAGAAGCTGTCAAGACAACAATAGGTATATTTTTTGCCTCAGGGTGTTCCCGTATCTTCTTTAGGAATTCAAGGCCGTCCAGCCGAGGCATATACAGATCAAGAATAATCATATGCGGTCTGTTAATCAGAGGGGAATCCTCATCATCGAGACCAAATAAATATTCCAAGGCTTCAATCCCGTCTTTTGCATAATGAATTTTACAATCTGCAATATTTTTATTCTGGTCAAGCGCCATCATTACCAATTCAGCATCATCAGGATTGTCCTCTACTAACAATATTTCTACTCTAGTTTCTTTCATTTTTTATCATCTCCTTTCGTCGAGGATTCTACAAGAGAAAAAGGAGAACATAACAAAGTTCTCCCATATTTGATTCCTTTCGCAGAACCTCCTATATTTACTAAATTTACTGCATCAACAATTTGATCGGATTTCAGAGGCTTTTCTATATACTGCGTGACACCTAAAGAAAGAGCATTTGTCCAATCCATCCAATTTTTCGAGCCTGTTAAGACAACGACAGGAATATTTTTTGCCTCTGGATGTGATTTGATTCTTTTCAGTACCTCCATCCCATTTATCTTTGGTAATTTGAGGTCAAGAAGTATCAACTTTGGACGACGTTTCAGAGGAGTGTCTTCATCATCATTTTCATCTGCAAAACCAAATATGTATTCCAAGGCTTCCACCCCGTCCCTTGTGACATGTATCTTATTTTTTGCAATATTGCAATTTTTTTCACATGCCAACGATGTCAACTCAGCATCATCAGGATCATCCTCGACCAACAATATTTCTCCTTTATTTTGCGTTTTCTCTTCCATTTCACCTATTGAGGATTCTTCTTTTTCAATAGCGCCTAATGCAATCAGATTTGTCGCCTCGACAAACTTATCGAAATCACCGGACTTATGTAAAAAACATTCAACTCCTAAAGAATAAGATTCTGTCCAATCATCCATGTCTTTCGAACCGGTCAAGATTACCACAGGTATCTTTTTCGCTTCTGGATGCGACTTTATCTTTTTTAGTAACTCTAACCCGTCTAACTTAGGCAACTTCAGATCTAGAAGGATTAACCCCGGACGGTGGTTCAAATGAAGATCAGCTTCGGCTCCCGATACAAAAAGATATTCCAAGGCCTCAACGCCGTCCCTTGCAACGTGTATTTGATTTTTTTTTGATAATATCGCCCTTCTCAAAGGCCAAGAGCGTCAACTCCGCGTCATCAGCGTTATCTTCTACCAGTAATATTTCTATTTTTTTCATCTTCCATTCCACCTATGTGATACTTGTTAACACGCCAATATCTGTCAATGTAAGTATATAAATCTTCCGCACTAAAATGACATAACGAAAAAATTACAAAAAAACTACAAATGTAATGTCTATTATGTTGAAAAACTCGCGTTTGTCTCTCTATAAAAACGATCGATTCTCACAATTACTACTAAGTTAATATGTATAATTGAAGAATCAGTATCTGCTACATGAGGATTTATATAGTAAAAATATGTTCCTTTCATCATAATTTAATGGGGCGAGGAAAATGGATGATTTTCCATTGAGAATGTATGATGGTGCGCAATTAGTTTCTCCGCTGAGAACGGTGAGAATATTGCACGAAATGATTTTTGGATGATCAATATGACGAAAGAATCCTCTATGGCGAAACTGTTGAAAAAAGAAGAAAAAAAAAGAAATCACCGGAACAACAAACAGAGTTCTCTTGATACGGTCGAAATTAAGGAGAAATATGGTGATTTAATTGAAAATACACATGCAGCAATAGCAACCATCGATAAAAAAGGAAGATTGATTTATGTTAACGATGGGATTTGTTCACTTACGGGATATTCGAAAAATGAACTCCTTGGCAGGCCATTTATCGATTTTCTTCACCCAGATGATAAGAAAAAAATGATAAAACTATTTCTATTTGCCCTTTTCAAATCAAAAGAAAAAATACATTTTGAGTTCCGATTTATTGATAAAAATAGTACAATAATAACTTGCTGTACCAGCCCGACGATATTTAGATCCAAAGGAAAAATAAAAGGATTTCATGCAATCATCCAAGATATCACACGTTATAAAAAGACGGAGGAACAATTAAAAAATTCAGGGGAGCGCTATAAGAATCTCATTGAGCTTGCTCCTGATTCAATTGTGACCATGGATCTGAAAGGATATATCACCTCCTGTAATTCTGCAGCAACACGAATTTTTAGGTATTCAAAAGATGATTTGGTAGGAAAACATTTCTCAAAAATAGGTTTTCTTCATGTAAAAGACATCCCGAAATACCTCAAATTATTTGTTTCGATACTGCGAGGGAAGGGTACCGGTGTCTATGAACTTACTGTGAATGATAAAGATGGGACCGCTCGAATTGTTGAAACACATATCGGTCTTATCAAGGAGAACAATAAGATTTCAGGTATTCTTGCAATAACGCGTGACATCAGCGAGCGCAAGAAAGCGCAAGAAGAAATTAAGAGGTTAGCAAAGTTCCCATCGGAGAATCCTAATCCCGTGTTGCGTATTAAAAAGGATGGTGAGGTTGTATATAGTAATAAAGCGGGTTTTCAGATACTCGATTTTTGGAAAACGAAAATCGGAGAAGAAGTCCCAGAGCGATGGCGCAACATAATCAGAAAAAAGTTTACATCAAAAGATTTGAAAGCAGAAGAAGAAGAAGAAGAAGAAGAACTTTATGATAAAATCTTTTCATTTATGGTTTCACCCGTAGTAGACGAAGGATACGCGAATTTATATGGCAAGGATATCACCAAGCGCAAGAAGGCAGAGGAAGCGTTGAAGAAAAGTTATCAGCTTCTAAATGAGACTGGAGAAATGGCTAAGGTCGGAGGGTGGGAACTTGACCTCTCGACTAATGAGGTCTCATTGACAGAAGAGGTCGGCCGTATCCACGGAGTCGGGTCAGAATATAGACCGAAACTGGAAGAAGCTCTGAATTTCTATGCGCCCGAATCCAGGCCAGCCGTAGAAGCAGCGGTGAGGAAAGCTGCGGAAACAGGAGAACCATACGACCTTGAATCCCTTTTTATCCCGCGAGGCAGCAAAGATAAGATCTGGGTGCGATCGCTCGGAAAGGCCGTTTACAGCGGCGGTGAAATTGTAAGACTTGTCGGAATATTCCAGAATATCGATAAATATAAACGGGCGGAGGAGGAAATCCAGAGGTTGCTGGACTCAGTTGCGCAGGAGCGAGACAGACTCTCGTCTTTGGTGAACAGCATTACGGATGAGGTCTGGTTTGCTGACGCACAGAAGAATTTCACATTAGCGAATCCAGCCGCTCTGAGGGAATTTGGGTATAGCTCTGCCAATCCTATAAATGTGGAAGGACTGGCCAGGAGCCTGAATGTGTATCGACCTGATGGCAGTCCGCGGCCTGTAGAAGAAGCTCCGCCATTGCGCGCCTTAAAGGGAGAAGTAGTGCAGAATATGGAGGAGATTGTCCGCACTCCGGTGAAGGGGGAACTGCGGTACCGCCAGGTAAATGCCGCACCGGTAAGAGATGCCAGTGGCAATATCATCGGGTCGGTATCAGTAGTGCGGGATATCACCGAGCGCAAACAGGCGGAGGCAGCCTTAAAGGAGAGCGAGGAGAAATTCCGAACCATTTTCGAAAACAATTCATCTGCCATGGCGATCATCGAAAGGGACACGACGATCTCGATGGTCAACAGAAAATACTGTGAGATGAGCCTTTACGAGGAGCAGGATGTCATCGGGAAGAGCTGGACGAAGCAGATTCACCCAGAAGACCTCGAGAGACTGAAAGAATACAACCGGAAGAGACTAATCGATCCGAAAAATGCCCCCAGTGAGTATGAATTCATGTTCTATCGTAAGGACGGCGAGATCCGACATTGCCTCATGTCCGTGGACATTCTTCCAACGAGCCAGAAGATTGTCACTTCCTTCACCGACATCACCGAACGCAAGCGAGCGGAGGAGGCGCTGCGAGAAAGCCAGAAACGATTCCAAGCATTGACAGAAACCACAAATGACTTCGTCTGGGAAATGGACGCCAATGGTGTTTACACCTATTGCAGCCCGCAAATAAATGAACTCTGGGGATACAAGCCGGAGGATATGATTGGGAGAACGCCGTTCGACCTTATGATACCCGAAGATAGAGCGCAAGCTATTAAGATGTTCCGTACAATGTCGAAGTCTCCGAGCTCGTTCAAAGGATTAGAATCGAGTAACTGGGATAAAACCGGTCGAATTGTTATGCTGGAAACCAGCGGTGTCCCTTTTTTTGACATTGATGGCAGGCTGCATGGCTACCGTGGAATTTCCCGCGACATCACCGACCGCAAGCGGGCGGAAGAGGAGATGAAGAAAGAACGCGATTTTTCAAAAAGCATAGTTGATACAGCACAAGCAACTGTAATGGTATTGGATACAGAAGGAAAGATCGTTAGTTTTAATCCATACATGGAAAAATTATCCGGATATAAAATAGATGAAGTAAAAGGAAAAGACTGGTTTACTACCTTTCTACCGGAATGTGATTATGACCAGATTAGACGCCTGTTCAAAAAATCATTACGGGGTATTCAAACAAGAGGTAATATTAATCCAATTATAGCAAAAGATGGCCGTGAGATTCTCATTGAATGGTCCGACAAAACACTTAAGGACAATGATGGAAAAATTATTGGTTTGCTTGCAATTGGTCAGGATGTCACAGAGCGAAAAAAAACAGAAGAAATGTTGAAGAAAAGTGAAGAAAGATATAAAAGATTATTCAATTCATCTCCTGAATTAATTATGGAAATCGATGAAGAAGGAAATATTTTTACTATTAACCCAATGATGGAGAAAAGTTTAGGTGTTCCAGATGCAAAATTAATTGGTAAAAATATTTTTGATATTCTTCCGAGTGAAATAGCTGACCAGCGCGCAAAAATTGCTAGAAATGCCCTTAAAGAAGGGAAAAATCAAGAAGTGGAGGATGTGAGGCGAGGAAGGTATTTTCACACTATTTATGTTCCTATTATTTATCCAGATGGTAAGAAGACTATCCACATAATTGCAAAAGATATTACTGAACAGAAGAAAGCAGAGTACACGTTAAGAGAAAGCGAAGAGAAGTATAAAACGATTTTTAATTCAGCTGGCGATAGCATTATTTCCTTAGATGATGACGGGAATATAATGGACGTAAATGATGTCGGGTTACAACGAATTGGATATGAACGAAACGATCTAATTGGTAAAAATATTAGTGTTTTAGATAATATTTTTACAAAAGAGAGCAAACAATTTGTGTTGAAGAATTTTCAACAACGCAAACTTGGGGTTCATCTCCCGGCTTACGAAGTGAAAGTAATAAGCCACATGGGTGAAGAATATTACGTAGAAGTCAATGCAGTACCGATTGTAAAGGACGGAAAAAACCAAGGATTTCTCGCAATACTACGAGACATCACCGAACGTAAGGTGGCAGAGGAAAAAATCAAAAAGCAGAATGTACAACTGAAAAAACTAGATGATATTAAAACCGATTTTCTTAATACAACATCTCATGAACTGCGTACTCCAGTGGCTTCGATAAAGGGATATATACAAATGTTATTGAAACAAACCCTAGGTGACATTACCGAAGAGCAAAAAAAAGCGCTCGAAGTACTTCTTCGCAATACAAATCGATTAGATCATCTCATCCAAGACATTCTTGACATATCAAATTTGGAATCAGGAACCATGAAATTCATCCCTGAAAAAACAGACATCACAAAAATGATAAAAGAAGTAATAGAAACAATGCAATCCTCTGCAAATCTCAAAAACATTAAAATCAATACAAAACTAGAAGAGACATCTGAGATAGTCATCGATCAAGAGCGGATAAAACAAGTCCTGATGAACCTTATAGACAACTCCATAAAATTCTCACCACAAAATTCTACTATCAATCTATTTACCAAGATGAAAAAAGACGAAGTCTTGTTCGAGGTTCAAGATTTCGGACGTGGCATACCAAAGAAAAAACAAAAGAAAATCTTCGAAAGATTTTATCAAGTTGACACAGGCATGGACAGAAAGTTCGGCGGCGTAGGACTTGGCCTAGCAATATCACAAGGCATCATACAGGCCCATGGCGGAAAGATATGGGTTGACAGCATGTTAGGTAAAGGTAGCACCTTCAAATTTTCCCTACCATCACAATCAGTCAAAGACGCTGAAAACAGATTCAAAAAAGAGATAGATATATTCGAATTAGAAAAATGACATCCTCCCAAAATGAATCCGTCTAAAAATGGGGCGTATCTTGGATACCCTAGACGGTGGAAGCAGTTTAAGCATCTGTGAGCATGAGGATACTACTGCGGCAGTACAGGACATGTTGTCAGTCAGGATGCAGTTAAAAGGAAAATCCTCGAGCAGAAAGGTAAGGACGTATTTGACTATAGTATCTACGGGGATCAGATGGACCAGACAAAAATCGGTGATTTCACCAATTGAAAAAAAGTTAGATTCCATTTCATACACTGGTTAAAAGCAGTGGTATTCTTGGAGATTTTTAGAAAAACAAAAAAACAATCACCTAAATTTAAAGGTACTCCTTTTTCAAAAACTCGACAGTATCTTTGATAGCATCTTCTACAGTATGTTTCGGCTCCCAACCCAGAATATGTTTTGCCTTACGTATATCAAAATATTGATCCTGAGCCATCAAACGGAGATACGATGGATGAATCTTGGTTTTATCTAACTTCCAAGCAATATTCGCCATAACTTTCGCTAAAGGCAACGGTAGATGAATAGCCTTCGAAGTAGAACCACTAACTTTTTTTGATAAATCCATAAACTCGTTAAGAGTGAGAACCTCGTTTCCAGAAATATTGAAAATAATATCTTCAGGTAGTTTTTTATCTGGGAGTTCAGCACTGGTTAATAAAGCAGTATTAACATCTTCAACATGTATACTCTGACCTTTACTTTCACCGTCACCTGCGATAACAACTCTTTTATTCCTAAGAAGCGGAAGTATATTTTCTAACAATATCGGGTCGGAATTATACGGTCCTAAAACCATAGAAAGACGCAGAACAATCGTCTGTAAATCTCCTGTCTCAGATGCTATTTTACAAAGTTCCTCCGCTGTAACCTTATTCTCACCATATTCATTAATAGGATTAAGACTACAATCCTCTTTTATAGGGCATAAAGTCTTGTCAACAGGGCCATATACATGAGATGCACTAGAAGTAAATATTACTCTTTTAACGTTGTTTTCCTCAGCAGCCATAAGAACATTTTGGGTACCATTTACATCAATATCATAAATCTCCCTTTTAGGGATTTTCAAAGACGGTGGAGCTGTAGCTAAATGAAACACAACCTCACAACCCTCCATAACCTGAGATAAATTATTTAAGTCACAAACATCACCAATAATCGTTTCAACACTCTTGGGGAGATATTTCGACCTATGTTTATCATAAACTCTAAAACTATAATCAATCTCCTCCAAAAACTTTGCAAAATTAATTCCTATGAAACCACTACCACCTATTAACAGCCACATTTTGTACCTCGGAGTGCCTCTCTAAAAAAAACCTCGTATTTGTATTCCTCCTTTTTATTATCAAAATAATCTTGGAATGACAGCTTTAGAAGTATTCTTTTACTCACATCAGGCATTTGTTTTTTTATTAATTCCATCAGTTTAATAGAGTATCTAAAAGTGGTATGTCCTATAGATATACCTATAACATCTGAATCTTTGGATACTATTTTTTTAACCTCCAGACCAAGATTGTCATTTGTTAAATGATGGTTATATCGAAATTTATGATTCAAGTCTATTTGCTGTACTTTAAACCCTCTAGATTTTAAAAATGCAGCAAAATAGGCTACACCTAACGGGGGCATTGGGGTATCTCGGTGCGGAGGAGATATTAATACAATCTTCCTTACATTTGTAGAGTTTATTTTCATATTCCCATCGATCTATCTAGTTCAGATATGATTTTAGGTAGTTCTAGTAAATTGTTAATTCTAAAATCAGGTCTAATGTCCATTCCTTGATTTTGTTTTTTTCCTTCTCCTCGATCTAATATTACAGTAGTCAATCTTATTTCTCTTGCACCTTTGATATCTATCTCAGAATCACCAACATATATTCCCTCTTTTGGATCGCATTTTGCTAATTTTATTGCCTCGTTAAACATTATGGGATCTGGTTTATAAGATTTGATTACACTGGATATCACTTTAACATCAAAATAGTCTGTGAGTCTATGCTTTTTTAGGATACCTTCAGCTACATCTAAATCGCAATCTGTGATCACACCTAGTTTATACCCTGATTGTTTTAATTGATTTAGCACGGGTATTGTATCCGGATATATCCTGTTGTTTTCTATGAAATCTTGCCAGACATCCTCCACCATGGTGCGTGTTAGTTTATCTGCTAATTGTATCTTGTTTGCCTTCAAAATTTTTTTAAGACATAAAAAATGCATCTCTTTTGTAAGGATAAATTCCTTTTCACGAAGTTCCATGAATAGCTCTTGTGTTCCATATCCCCAAGCATGTACTAGTTTGTTTAAGTCTATAGTTAATTGTGGTAGATGTTTCTTCAGTGATTTATACATACATACAGAGATAGATGATAGATTTACTAAGGTCTGTCCCAAATCAAAAAAAATTGCTTTTATGTTTTTACTTCTCTGCAATTAAATATCACCACGTAGAGATTCATATTCTTTTATAGTTAGTTCGTAGCCGAATCTTTCATTAATTGATTGAAATATTTTATCGAGGGCGTCGTTACTCATCTTTTTAAAATTCTTCCTCCTTTTACGCTCAAAATCCAATCGTGATTTAAACGTTTTAACTATTTGTTCGTTATAATCTTCGTTACCTATAATACACTGTGCTGCCAGATAACCGCTAATGACTGCATATCTTATACCAAATCCCGCGGTAACATCCTGCAATCCAGCAGCCTCGCCGACATAATATCTACCATGTTGATATGGTCTATTCAGCAGAGTACAACATCCTATGCCTCCTTGGACGGTTTTTCTCGTTGCACCATCTAATAAATCTTTTAAAATCTTGTTTTCCAGTGTTGCCTTGTTATACAACGCTTTTAATGTCTGCATGTTTACAGCAGGACCAAATGTAGCATTAACAACTTCCATCTCGCCTTTTTTTTCACCAGGCAATGCATAAAAATATCCATTTGGTGAATATTTTTTATCTAGAAAAACATATCCAGTATTATCTATACTGACGTCATAATATATTCCACCATATGCAAGGCTATCTGCTCTCGAAGGGCCTATCGCAACTATATCTGCCTCACTGATGTTTAAATTGGTATTATAACTAATATTTGCACCATGGTTAATGGCTAAATTTGTCAATTGCGAATCTATTGAATTTTTGTTTTTTCCTCTTAAAACAAGATAATAAATAGGTTTGTTCTTGCTAACTACTTCAACGCTATGAGATCGAGAATATCTAACGATTCTCATTAATTTTTTATACGATTTTATACGAAACCCAAATCTTTCAAATTCCTTAATGGAGTCGATATTTTTGCTCCCAAAATTACGTAGACCTTGAAAATCACGTTTGAAGCGACCACCGGCCCGTGAGTTTTTCTCAAAAACTTCTATATTATATCCATTTTTAGCTAATGTTATAGCTGCACTAAGCCCAGATATTCCAGCGCCTAAGATTTTAATAGGTTCATCATTGGGATCTGTCATTAATCCATCTCTCCAAATTTTTAAAATGGATCTTTTACCTATCCATTTCTATAATAGTGATTAATAGTAAAACTGGTACACTCCAATCGGCGATCCAATCATAAATAATTTTTTAGGATTTGCCTGTAATTCAATTACTTTGTTAAATAATTCCAATTCCCGTAATCTATAACGCTGATCAACCTCTTCTCTGGTGATATAGGTTTTATTAAGGATTTCCCCTTTATGAAGTAGTTTTGCTAATAGTGAAAGAGCCAAAAGAGTTACGAGTTCATCAGAATCCCAATTGCTGTAAATAGAACCATTTTGCGAATAAAGAAATGCGGAACGTGACATTTTACCTGGAATCCAACCCCCTGAGGGTTGAAATTTTGTATGTCTGATATATACATCTATATCAGGCATATTGTTTAACAGAATCTGGGCATTCCTAGTTAATATCCACTTTTCATTATAATCAAATAAAAAATATGTATGAAAATGTCCATTTTTTGTAGATTCCATAATATCTCTTAATAAATGTATATACTCGTAATTTTCTTGCATACCAATACATGAACAACGAATATTATTTTGAATTGCATATTTTTTAATCAACGGTGCGCCTAGAGCGATCTTTTTTAGTACTTGATTAAACTCTTTTCCACCTCGTTCTCGATTGTAAGAAGTATGAATCATAATATAACAATTTTTTGCACTCAGTGCCCTCAGTGTATGTATAATATTAAGTGTATACAAAGTAAGTTCTACATCCCAATCAACCTTAGATTTTGAAATCAAGGTCGAACGACTGCCATCGAGTATATCATAAATAACTAAGTTTTCAATTTCTTTACAATTTTTATCGCTGATTATATCTAAATCAATTTTTTGAATGATTTTATCCCAGATTTTATAGAAATCATTTTTGATGGTAGACGTCGATGCGAATAATTTATTATAGTCTAAATCTGTAATTTTTTCGTAATTATTTAGTAAATCTTCCATAATTCTTCCCCATTACAATAACTACTTATCAAAAAATCATTTATAAATCTTTAAATTAGAAACGAAGAAATAGAATCGAACTGACTATATAGGAGTAATTTGATACTAAGTTTAATGAATTTTGCTATATACATATCATTATTTTCTGCAATATTCACTGTATCAATCGGGATTTATGTATTTTTGTTGAATCCTAAAAAAAATGCAAATAAAGTTTTTGCTGTGTTTGTGTTGTTTTTTGCAATTTTTTCTATTAGCGAGTATATGACTAGGGCATCGGCAACGAAAGAATTGGCACTACTTTTTGGCAGAATTTGTTATAGTATATTTCCTCTAATTTCTTGTTTAGCAGTTCATTTTTCATTAGTTTTTCCACGAAAGTATCCAAACGATAACAATATTTTTTCAAGAAATAAATTCTTATTACCCTCTTTGTATGTAATAGGTATTGTAGCAGCTATTATTTTTAATTTATTAGTTTCTATTCAAGACGTCAAAATGAGCGAATGGGGTTACAGAGTCACATTAAACCCTTCCACCGAATTCATAATTTATTGGTTTTTAATTTGCAGTTGTATTGCAACCTTTTCTTTGACTCATACCTATTTTAAAAAACGTATTAATACTAGTGAGAAAAGACAAATTCTATTTGTGACTATTGGTCTTTTATTTGTTGTTGTATTAAGTTTAGGTACAAACCTTATTCCTCCCTTATTTGGCATGTCTGTATTCCCAATGACTACAGTTTCTCTCATGTTGTTCTCATTTATTGTTGCTTATTCCATGATAAGATATAGACTTATGAAACTTACAACTGCAGAGACCGCGGACGTTGTAATAGATACCATGGCTGATTCGTTGTTTGTCATTGATGGAAATAAGACTATTGTCAACGTGAACAAATCGACCCTAGATTTATTGGGTTATACTAGGAAAGAATTGATGAATGTTTCTTTTGAAAACATTGTCAGCTTGCCTCATTTTGAATCTAACATTCTTTCTAAGGTATCGGTTGATGGTAAAATAGAAGATGTCGAAACCGAGTTTTTTACTAAAGAACGAAAATCCATTCCGATGAATATCTCAGCATCTAGTATATATAATGATAGAGGAGAACCAGAGGGGACTGTAATCGTGGCTAGGGATCTTACTGAGACTAAGAACTTTATTAAAAAATTGGAAGAAGCGAAAAACAATTTGGAAAAGCGTGTAAAAGGGAGAACGGCAGAACTTGAAAAATCTAAGCGGAGGATCGAGCTTCAGAATATTCAACTTAAAAAACTTGATCAGTTGAAATCCGAGTTTCTCAATATAACTTCCCATGAGCTACGGACGCCTATGGCTGCGATAAAAGGATACATCCAAATGCTATTAAAACAAACACTTGGAAACATCACTCCAGAACAGAAAGATGCCCTCAATGTAGCTCTCAGGAACACAGAACGGTTGAATCATCTCGTCCAAGAAATCCTTGACATATCAAATTTGGAATCAGGAACCATGAAATTCATCCCTGAAAAAACAGATGTTACAAAAATGGTAAAAGAAATCGCTGAAACCATGAAAACCTTTGCAAATCTAAAAAGAATAAAAATTAATATCGACATACAAAAAAAATTACCTGATTTGATGATTGATCAAGAGCGGATAAGACAAGTCCTTGTGAACCTTGTAGACAACGCAATAAAGTTCTCGCCAGATGGCTCGATGATACATATCAAAGCAAGAAAAGAAAAGGAAAATGTTCTATTTGAAGTGCAAGATTCCGGGCGTGGGATACCGAAGAATAAACAAAAGAAAATTTTCGAAAGATTTTATCAGGTGGATTCTGGTATCGATCGAAAATTCGGAGGTATCGGCTTAGGGCTCACGATTTCAAAAAAAATCATTGAGACTTATGGTGGACAAATATGGGTTGACAGTACTGAGGGAAAAGGCAGTTCGTTTAAATTTTCAGTACCATTGCAATCAACCAAAAATATTGAAGATGACTTACAAGAAATTTATAAAGAGTCGTCTTAGAAAAAAGTGAAATAAGTGCTCCTCCTTTATTTTAGGGCATCCGTTATTTTTATCATAACGAATTTCTCCATTCCCACCACCTTTTAAGGGTAGACCTAAGGGTCTGCTGCACGCAATAAATACACCTATAGTTTGAAGAATTTAAAAAAAAGAGATGCGGTTTTTCATCTGTGGGTCTTCCATCTACATTTCAGACTACGCTTTATTCCTAGCCGCAACTAATAAAAATTCTAAGTCGATTAAGGGTACCTGGATGGTAGCTCGAAAAGAAAATTTGTAAAACGTTGTATCAACTTTTTACTTGGAGTAGTTAAATGAGAGATGAACCCGAGGTAGTAAAAATCTTGCGGGAAGAAGAACGGACCGGGAAACTTTACCAAAAATCATCTACTAAATATAAAGAGCTCGATTCAAATGAGAAGACACCGGATACAATACCAACTCCTTCTAATGACTATAAAGAAATTAACGTAACCGCATCTCGCCTCGGTAGACGTAAACAATCCATGGAACAAAATGAAAATTTTCAAAAGTCAACTGAGGAACAAATAATACAATTGAAAAAACTGGATAAGATAAAATCAAACTTTCTCAGCCTCACTTCTCATGAACTACGGACACCGATGTCGGTAATAAAAGGGTACATACAAATGTTGTTAAAAGGAAATTTTGGAACTATCAATGGTGAACAAAAACATGCCTTGGATGTCATCTTGCAGAATTCAAATCGATTGGATACTCTCATTCAAGACATTCTTGATATTTCACGACTGGAATCTGGGACGATGAAATTTATCCCTGAGAGAACAAACGTGAAAAACATGGTAGAGCAGACGATTGAGACTATGCAGTCTATTGCTGATACAAAAAATATCAAGATCAACATAAGCTTAGAGGAAAATACACCTGATCTGATTATTGATCAAGAACGGGTAAAACAGGCTATCGTTAACCTCTTGAATAATGCGATTAAATTTTCGTACGAAGGTTCAATAATTACTATCTTTGTCACGAAAACTGGAAATTATGTTTTATTCGAGATTCAAGATTCCGGAAGAGGTATTCCTAAGGATAAACAAGATAAGATTTTCGAAACCTTTTATCAAGCCGACTCAGAAAGAGACAGAAAATTCGGTGGCGTAGGCCTAGGACTTGCTATCTCCCGAGGCATTATCCTCTCCCACGGTGGAAATATCTGGGTGGAAAGCGAACCTGGAAAAGGGAGTAAATTCCGATTAACCCTACCCATAACACCAGTTCAAGATCTTGAAGGTAAATTCAGAGAGGTAGATATTTTTAAATTAAATGATTCTCAATGAACGATGGAAAACAATTTAAGAGACAAAACCGTTGTATGGAATGAGCCATTTCATTGGAGAGGAGAAAAAGAATGACAAAAATAATGATTGTAGATGATGAAGCTGACCTGAGAGAAATGCTTAATCTCATGGTCTGCAAAGAAGGATTTGAAACATTAACAGCAGAGGACGGTGACGATTTCCTCAGCAAAATCGATGATTTTCAACCAGATCTGGTTACCCTCGACGTTATGATGCCAGGACTCACCACCCGAGAAATCCTAGAAAAACTCAAAGGGAAAAAAACCAAACCAAGAATTATATTACTGACCGTTGTACGATATTCAGATGAGGAAAAACAAAAACTCTACCAAATGGGAATCGTCGACTACGTCACCAAACCATTTGAGTTAGATGATTTAATATATAGAATACACAAGTTTCTTGACAAAGATAAAAGCTCATCATATAAGAAATCTGTGATTTTTTAACGGCTTCATCCAGAAATAGATAATTAAGGAAGAAGCATTCATTTTTTCACTGGATGGGATGCTTAGAGAAAAGAATTAATCCAACAACTGCGAACTGTGTGAACCGCAACTCCACCGCTGTGTTCACCAAAGCGGTTCGCTTCCTGCCACCACCGAACTTGATAAAGTCCTTGGGGACAAAGCGTTCTCCTCTCGGAAAAACTACCAACTTGTGGCTGATAAGAACGGTACATCGTACCTATGTTTTCGGTAGAACGCAACGAGTAAAGCCAAACGTAAACCCGCATGGATTATCTCATTCCGAAAATACAAAACTGACACCGAGGCGTGGCTGAAGATTTTTTCCTATACTGGGACGCAAGTGTTATTGGTTCTCCATGCGAAGGAACAGAAGGGGCCGATGTGAATCCCAGTTGAATAACTTCATGACAGGACATTACCATTCCCACACAACATAGTGAATACCATAGATTGGCCTTAAAGAACACGATACGTTTACGGCAAACACCCTGTAAAAATCATACTTGATGACGGTTTTTACAATTACAGTTGGTGATCCCCACAGCAAAAATCGAATCTCCAGTCGATCCAAAGAATGTATTTAGGGATGAAACCTAAAATTAAGTAAAATATAAATAACGCTAACAAGATAATCAATTACAAATGTAATTGAAAAACATTACATTTGCGTTTGGGATGTTGGATGCCAAGATTAAACAAATTAAATACTGCAGTATCTGAAGTAATGGGAACAATCCTCCTCTTAGCAATGGTGGGCGGATTATTTTCAGTTGTAGCAATGTTTGCAATGGATCTAATACCAAATAACTCATCTCCCTCAACCAACATTGTGTGTCAGGTTGACGATTACAATATCTCACTTATTAATATGGGCGGTGACTCATTGAATTTAGATACAAAGATTATTTTTTCAGATGATTCCGGAACATCAAAGTCAATAGTAGTAAAAGATTATTTAGATACAAAATCTAAGAGTGACAAATTATGGGAATTCGGAGAAAAGGTAGTATATTCATACCGTGATTTCATCGGAAAAAACATACGCGTTTTAATCGTTGATGCGGCAAGTAATTCAAATATATTGCTCACTACAATCTCGGTAGCAACCCCTTATATCTCTGTTACCACGTTAGATCCTACAGCCGTTACCCAGAATTCGGCGAATTTGATGATGACTTATAACATCAGGAACTACTCCGGAATGGTGAGATTTACCTATCAATCAGCGGACGGAGGTTGGAAAAATACATCTTGGATACCCAAGTCTGGTTCAGGGTCGTATAATACCATTATTTCAGGTCTCTCCTCATCCAAACTCTACTACGTTAAAGCCCAATTAATGTATAATTCAAAAACGGGTGATGGAGAACAGAAATCTTTCACAACTTTAGCAATCACAAACAATCCACCATCAGTTACAACCCCGGATCCAATAAATGGATCGACCGGGATACCAATTACGACAGCTTTGCTGAGTATCACGATTCAGGATCCTGAAGGAGATCCCTTTAACTGGAGTATTGTGACATCACCAAACATCGGAAGTAACACTGGGACAGCTGCCAGCAACGGAACTAAAACATGCACCATCGCTGGACTTGCATACTCTATCACATACACCTGGACTGTCAATGCGAACGATGGATACCACTGGACCAATAGGTCATATGTGTTCACAATTGGTATAGGTACGGTGATAAACTCATCTGTAAATAAGATCAATCCGTATACAATATCCATTAATCCCCTTCCAATAACAGCGACGAGTGATTCTCCTTTAAACAACGTTTCCTTGTATTACCGTTGGTGTGATGATAACATCAGTTGGAATGGCGGTTTAAATGAAAATTATATGAGTGTCAGTAGCAACACCAGTAATGTGGATGGTATCGCGGATAAAGGGACAGAAACCAATTTTCCGAATGCAAAGGGTACCACCCGAGATGGTACTGTTATGACTCTTCGGGAAATATATACAGGAACCGCAGGAGGAAACGAATGGTTGAACTGTAATACTTTAGGAACGACATATACTGGGTGGACAAGGGTTGGCACTTCCCCATTTGTGAACGCTAAAGACTATCCTACCCATTATATATATACTGCATCAAATGGTGCACAAATAGGTTGGTTTAAATTCCCGGGTACTACCCTCACAGGAACTCTCACAGTGAATATTTCGATTTATTGCAGTGATGCGGATGGTACCGATGGAGCCGACGTCTATGTGGATTATACCGGAACGGGGTCAGGAACAAAGGTTGGAACAGTGGGATTGCATACAGGGTGGCAATATGATACACTCGCCCTAGGGACGCATACGGTACCAGAAGTCAACAATCTCCGAATATATCTCATTTATTCCAAATCTGGATCGGCTAGTAACGTGTGGGTAGATCATATACGAATAGGCGTAAGTATACCGGCGAACACAAACTATGAACTCGATTTTGAGTATCAATGGACAGCAGCTGTCTCTAATCAAGTGAATAAACAAGTCTGCCTCTATGCTACGTCGCATACCGGAACTGAGAATCTGCTTGTAAATTATTGGACAGGATCAGCATGGTCATTACTGGGTACAATCACAACCACGGGTTGGTCGAATTTTACCGCTATCGGTCTTGCATCTCCAACGTATACAATCCAACTTAAGGGTGCCATAGAATCAAGTGACAGCGCGCAGGATAGTTGGAATATCGATGTAATTATGCTTCACACATGGAACATTTCCGGTGGTCCACACGGGCAAAATTGGATCATCTGGCCTTCTGCAAATAATCCGGATACAACATCACCGTGGAATTGGAATTTTAACTTTCTAAAAGGTATCGGGTACTATGAATTTTACAGCATAGGTAAAGATATCGGTCATTGGGGCGGTGATACCGAGCTTGCACCCACGAGTGCGGATGCAAGGTGTCGTAAAATATGAAGATAAGAGATAAGAATGAAAAAACAAAAAATCATAAAAACTGATAGCGCCGTCGTAGGAGTCTTCACAACCGTTCTAGTTATTTCATTAATCGTAGGAGTAATGGCAATTATAAATGTTATTTATGTTCCACACTGGTTAAAGGAGACAGAGTTCAAACATAATGAACTTGTATCAAATCAATTTGCTCAACTTAAATATGCGCTTGATATTCAATCGATTACCAATGGGAGCAGTGTAATAAATTCACCTGTTACTATGGGTACGAGAGAAATTCCTTTTATCGATACGCGCCAAACATTCGATGAATTATCGATTCCATCGAAAAGTTGCACCCTTATCATTGATAGTAAAACCGGTTCCCATTCAACGTATACAACAGACTCAATAAAGTATACATCTCACAATACAAATTTTGTTGATCAATCCTATATTTATGAAGCGGGAACCTTGATACTGAATCAATACAACGCAAGTGTCATGCTCGCTAGGCCATCTATTCTAGTGACAGAGTATGACAAAAACATTTCAATCACATTCATAAATCTAACCGGTGTAGGTGTTAATTCATTCGTTGGAGGACGTGGCACATTCCCCATATACACACAAGTAATACAGAATAACCAGCAATTCAAGGTAATTCATAATGTAACTAATATCACAATTCAAACGAAGTATCCTACTGCATGGTATCAAGCACTTAATATTTCATTGTTATACTCAGGTATAAATCATCAAATTAATCAGACGACCAATAGCGTAACAGTACATTTTATTGACAGTAAGGGATATTATTACAATATTTTCATAAAAGAAATAAAAGTCTCGGCTGACATAGCATTCGGTGTGATAGAATGAACGTGTATATGACTGAACGAAAATTTTTTAATACATCTAAAAAAATTAATTTTTCATCGAATGGAATACGTACGATATCAATGGATTAGAACGAACACAAATCTTTCCAATAAAAAATAAAATTTCCCCTAAATAAAAAAATAATACATTCGGAATGGGATATTTAATGAAGAAAAAAAGAATCAATTGTGCTGTTTCTGAGCTAGTCGGAGCAATTATCCTATTGGCGATCGTCACTACAGTTATGTCATTAGTATTACTCCAAATTGATTCAGACAAAGGTCCTCAAAAAAAAACATATGTACGACTTATGGGCAAAGTCGAAGGAACAAATTTAATATTAGAACATCAAGGTGGAGATTCACTAGGTTTGGATACAAATATTGCCTTTACCTTAGCAGGTAAAAACTATAAATTTACAGTCGCCGACCTCTTAATTGATCAAAACCATAATAATTTATGGGATCTTGGGGAACGGATAATCTTTCCATTTAAATACGATCTTTATAATTTATCCAAATATCAAATAATCGATATACAAGCAATCGATAAAGAAAGCAATTCGATACAACTCTTAGGTTCTGTCGATTTACATCCAGCCAGCGATCTCGGAGTTGCATCAGTGGTAAGCAATCTTAACCCGCACAAAAATGATTTTATTAACGTTTCCATTAGCGTTACATCATATGGGGGGGATGTAAATGGATCAGCAAATATTACGATAAAATTTCTTATACCGCAAGGTTTACGATATATAAATAGCACCTCGGAAATAGGCATGTACGATAATAAAACCGGTCTTTGGTATATACCACACTTGATTGGAAACAAACCTATAACACTTCAAATCAGAATGCAAGTTATCAGCGATGGGTTTAGAGAATTCACACAGTTTGCCATGATAATGGATGGCTCAGGTAGCATTGTAGCGAGCGATTGGCAATTAATGAGGAAAGGATTCTCGCAAGCATTGATTAATGACAGTGTTTTTCCACATGATAAATCAGTAGAACTTACCGTCATTCAATTTGGTGGTAGTTCACCGCCTCATGCACAAGTCGAGATTCCTCCGACAATTGTCAATAATCAACTTAGTACACCTGGCTATTACCAAACTATTTCGACGAAAATTACTAATCTTGCTCAATTACAAGGCTATACACCAATGGGATGCGGAATCAGACTTGCAGCAGATCAATTACATAATCAAGGTAACTTTAGTCAAAACACAAGGCAAGTGTGTCTTATGGTCACAGACGGACTTGCTAATTGTAACTGGATTTCTGGAACATATACGGGACAATATCAAGGGTATCCTACAGGGAAATCGGCCACTGAAGCGGCTAGAACGTATCTATTGAGCACTCTTCAAATGAATCCTACACAAGATGAATTTGATTCGTTAGCAGTTCTAGGTGGAAGTGAACCACCAGATATAGCCTGGCTAAATAATACCATTGTCTGGCCACAACCAGGTCATATAGCCCCCCCGTTCGTAAAGGGATTTGGCTGGGTCAGTTCAGTTGCAACGTGGCAAGATTTCTCTGCTCGTATTAGTCAGATTTTCAAATTACTTTTTCAATCGATACTACTTAAAGCAGAAATTATTAGCGCGTTTACAACGGATCCGAATCAATTAAATAATTTATTCATATCAGCGATAACACCATATAAATGATTTTACGAAATGCGATCCTATATAGATTCTGCAATCGTAATAGCACTAATAGTTAAGATGCAGTTCAAGTAAATTATTAGATGTAAAATTTTTATTTCAAAATCGCTTAGTTCGTTTAGTTTTTTACCTCGTTAAATTGTAAATGAACCAAAAAAACCAAAACATTTTTAAATTACAAAACAATTACAAATACATTACAACTAAATTACTGCATTTGGATATGAAAGGATGTGTAGTCGGGATGCACAATCTAAAAAATAAAACAATCTTCGATGATGTAAAAGTATCCATAAGATTTGAAACTCCCTATCCATTATTTTCAGATCCTGTGTCATCTGGTGGTGCAAAAACAATACCAACTCATGATACTATTCTGAGTATTACTATCAACGACCATGATAAACATCTAATGATTATTACAATTCCCAACAACATCCCTACCTCAAACTGGATGCCATTGGAAATACACAGTTCGGCCCGATGGCATCCACAGACTTATATATTCATCAAATCGAAATATTTGTATCAGTTGACAAATTATTCAGAAGGTTCCAGTAGAACGAACCAGACCTTTTTTTTCATTATAAAATATGAAAATTCATCTCCTGTACCATCAGATCCAATGCAATCAGATGATATCACAATATTAGTAATGGACAACATTACGCTGAATATTAATGTCGACAATGAACATAGCGATCTCATAAATATCACGGTCCTATCTACATCCCTAGTTAGGAAATTGGATGCCATTGGAAAAACACATCTCAGTCCAATGGCGTCCTTAAATTTTCATCTTTATCAAATTGAATCATTTTATTTCTATGGAGCGTGAATAATTCATATGGAAAAGATAGACATCCTGATTTGCATACTATTGTATGTGTTAATTGTAAGTCTTACTTTCTTTTATTTTTTCGGTATCATTTTTTTTGGATGTCTGTTTCTTATCATCCATCTAATCCATGTATATAAAAGAGACAATGCCAAAGGAGAAAACAATGATCAACAAGTTAATTAACATACAATATCCTTGCAAAACACTATACCGAAACATCAATCATGGTATTATTATTTCGAATTTTTTTTATAAAAAAATAAAAAAGGAGACAGAACAAAATTGTTGAATTCAAAAGAGAACAAATTTGATTAAAAGAGAAGAAAAATGATAAGAGAGAAATTATTATTTAAATAAAAAAAAATTATTTAGGTGAGATAACCAACAAAGGAGTGGAAAAATGACAAAAATAATGATAGTAGATGATGAACCAGATTTAAGAGAAATGGTCAATCTCATGCTCCACAAAGAGGGATTTCAAACAGATATCACAGAGAACGGTGAAGATTTCCTCAATAAAATCGATGGTTTCCAACCAGATATTGTCATCCTGGATGTGATGATGCCCGGATTGACCACAAAGGAAATCCTTGAACAACTCAAAGGGAAAAAAACCCAACCAAGAATTATATTACTGACCGTTGTACGATATTCAGAAGAGGAAAAACAAAAACTCAACCAAATGGGAATTGTCGACTACATCACTAAACCATTTGAGCTAAACCACCTCGTCAATACGATCCACAAGCATATCCTCCGTAGTCCTGCTCTCTAAAACGAATAAATTTGACTGGTGAAGAGAGATACTCATGGAAGAACTTAATGTAGTTCAGGTAAACTATTGGAAAGAAATACGAAAAGAAATCAATAAAACCTTTGGATCTCTCCATGGCTTGATATTACTCACCCATAACTCTATAGAGTTCTCAGACCTCGTTAACTTCTTAAATAATATACGCAGAAACCAAGAAACAACGGTACTCTACATCTCCCTGATCAACAGTTATGGTCATATCCAACAAACCCTCCAAACATATCCCCTTCCATCAAAGAAACTCTTCGTCGTCGATTGCGTATCAGGATTCCTCCACGAAATTCAAGATACGGACTATTGTGTGTATAAAAAACCGCCCCAAAACTTAGAAGAAATGAAAAACCTGATCATGAAAAACATCCAGTGGTCAAACCCTAATGTCATTGTCGTCGATCCGATCTCACGATTCATCAATTTCACCATTCCAACAGATGAAGAACTCCGCGATCTCTATGTGTTCCTCCATTCGATGAAGGAAGATATGCTCGGCTTCACTCGTGATATCATCATCCTCGTATACGATGACAAAATGGGATCGATGAAAAAACTCCCGACCATGTCCACCGAAGCTATCATGAAATTAGAAGTCATCAAAGAAAAACCAGCGTGGAAAGATTAGAGAATCATATGATGGAAAACGAAGTAGAAATCAATTACTGGCGTTCGATACAGAATGAAGTAGATGCGGTACTAGAAAACCTCCAAGGAATCATCCTTGTACTCCATGACTCCATGGAATTTATCCAATGTATTGATTTTTTCCAGAAAATTCAATCAAATCATTTCACCAATGTCCTGTATATCTCATTGACACGAAGTTACGATTATATGCGACACGCGCTGGAACTAAAACCCGTTGGCATGAAACACCTTTATATTATCGACTGCGTCTCGGGATTCACGTTCCCGACTGAAGATCATATCGACAACTGTCTCTACCATAAACCGCCACAAGATTTAGTCCAAATGAAAGAAATCCTCAAATTCGGCATTGAAAAATGCAACCCGGATATCATCGTTATAGATTCACTCTCCCAATTCGTGAATTTTTCTCAATCGTCAGATAAGGAGTTACGTGATCTGTCATTCTTTCTTCAAACCCTGAGAAACGACGCGCTTAATATCCGCCAGAAAACTGTTTTGCTATTTTACGACACCAAACTTGGTTCGCCAAGAATTCTCCCAGATATGGCGATTGATATGATGCTAAAAATTGAAGTTATAAAAAAGAACAACCTGGATGAAAAACATAAATTGTTTTTAAAATTAACTTGATTTTGTCAGATTCCATTTTTTTATCAAGCCAGTAACTGATACAACATCATTTTAATCTCCATTACCTTTTCTTCATCAACAAAAAAGAGGAGTGGATGGAATGCAGTATGAGGTTTCGTTTATACGTAAAAGATTTAGATAAATTCAAGCATCTCCTTATCACTGTATAAAATTTTTAAATAAAATAGCGCGGGGAGGGAGATTCGGACTCGTATTTGTTAACAAATTTGATGGTACCATATCTGTTGAACAATAATACTATCTATTGATTTTAGATGCTCCTCTCGGGAAGGGAACTTGAATTTACTGGTAAATTAATACTCACGTTCGAATTTATGACTAACGGTTATAAATTCCTTGTTATTGAATCCTAAATTTTTTTACTTTTCACTTATGTCCCAGTTTCTCTTTATAGCTTGTTCAAAGAATCGCCTCGCGGTTGACAAGATACTCAAGAAAACGATTGTTAACCATATCAATCCTGAAATTAATGAGAGATAAAATAAGTGATAAAAGAGAAACATCATAACCGTTGATGCTCCGAATAAATAGAATATTACTAACAAAAAGAAAAAGGGCGGACCTTTAATGTCATAGGTGGAATATTCTTGATATAGTGGAAGGGCATCTCAAGGTTATCTATTAACACGAATAGAGATACATAGAAAAGAATCGTGAGAAAAAGAAGGGTTGCTTGTGCAAGAGTATCTTCTGTATTATTAAGCCGAGTCAACAGTAACGTGATTGATGTAAATATAAAACCACTGAAAAGTGATAATACGTGTGCGATAGTTTTGTTGTGCTCGAAATACGGCGAGTATAGCTCTTCATTTTTAGGCATTTCAACTCCTTCCAATTATTTCTTTTTAATTAATCATGTTCATAAGATTGATATATGATGGATATCATTAACAATTTATGAATACATTGGTGAGTAGAATTGGGTTCTGGTCAGCAATATTGGTTACTATTTTTTTAGCAATATCAGGCATCACTTCCAGTGCTTCGATTTACCTGGTTTCAAATATTTCAGGGTTTATTTTAACCTCAATATTCTTAATTGTCATCACGTGTATCTACTATTCTGCTCCTGACGATAAAAAAATATTAGGTCAAATTGGTCTCTCTTTTGCTATTATCTATGCGACGATGATTAGCATGAATTATTTCATCCAATTGACTTTTGTCAAATTTGGTGCTTTTAACACCGATATATTTTCGATAACAAATCCTCAATCGATGATGATGACAATTGAAGTATTAGGATATTTTTTCATGGGTCTTTCTACGCTTTTTTTTGCTCCTATTTTTCAATCAGGACGGTTGGAGAAGTCGATTCGATGGCTTTTTGTTTTTAATGGCATCTTAGGTATTGGTGGTGCTATTGGTTTCGCGTTAAATTTAGATTGGCGTATTCTGATCGGTGGTCTCATTATTTGGACAATTGTGATGCCAATTACCACAGCATTGATTTCATATTGGTTCAAAACAGAGAAATCAAATGATATCTTGATAGAATAATATGCATCACTCACATCTTAAGAGAAGATTGGATTGTCTTAGCGAACTCATCAAGCTTTTTTTCATATCCTGTTTCTAAAGGTCCTTTTATTGCCATAACCTTGAGTTTTAAACCCTCAGAAAGCTTGGAGATATTCTTTTTACTAAGAATTTCCTCCATCTGTTCAAGACCTTTGTCCTGACTGGAAGAGGGATTAAGGCATGTATTAACGAGGATATAATGTGCAGTTGTGTTTTTTATCTCTATCTTCTCTAAAAATTTTCTCATTGATCTGACGATTTTTCCAAATGCATTCGGTGCACTAAAAATATAAAGATTTGATTCAGGAAGTGAGTGCGGTTTGATTTCATGAACTGACATGATTTGCACTGAATACCCTTTTTTTCTTAGGATATTTTCTAAATACGTCATCGCTTGCTTTCCATTGCCATGTTTTGATTCATAGATGATGCTAACGTTCATTTTTACTCACAATAACCGAAATCATTTTTTGTTATTTAAGAATACTTAAGTCATAAGAATTGATAATAAAACCTGTGTTAAAACCGTATCAATGCTTCTGTTTCTAACAATACGTATTAATGCAGGGGAAAGGATTTGAACTCTTTGGAATTAAAATCGATTTGATTTTTTTCCTGTTTTAATAACCGTGCTAATTGTAACCATGATAAATATTTACGCGGGGAGGGAGATTCGAACTCCCGAGGTCAGAGACCATAGGATTAGCAATCCTACGCCTTACCAGGCTGGGCCATCCCCGCTTGGGAACAGAGATATCAATAGGGTTGATAAAAACCTTATGTCAAAACAAATGTTAAAATACCCTGTGATTCTATGGTGCTTTCATGGAGGACTGGACCGAGAAATACCGGCCGAAACACCTGCATGATATTATAGGCAATGAGCGAGCTGTGTCGACCTTGCACGCATGGGCCCAGAAGTGGGACAAAGGGACGTTCCCTTCGAAACGCGCGGTGGTCCTCGCGGGAAAACCAGGGACCGGCAAGACCAGCAGTGCGCTAGCGCTTGCTAGTGACTTCGGCTGGACTGTTGTCGAGCTGAACGCCTCTGACGCGCGCAATGAAGCGGTCATCAAAAAGATTGCAACCGCAGGCGCGGTCAATGAGACGATTGACAGCTTCGGGAACTTCAACCCCACCCGTGACGGAGGCAGGAAGCTCATCATCCTTGATGAGGCGGATAACCTCTATGAGAAAACAGATGCTGGCGGCGAACTGGGGGACCGCGGTGGCAAGAAAGCAATCATCGAAACCATCCAGCAAACAAAGCAACCTCTCGTCTTAATTGTGAATGATTATTATGATCTGGTGAAGGGTGGCGGCGAGCCGCTCAGGCAGCTTGCCTTGCTCATACAATTCTACGAGGCAACCTCGACACAAATACTTGAGTTGCTGAAACGGATCTGCGTAGAGGAGGGCATCACTGCGGATATGAAGGCTCTCCGCACCATCGCAGACCGTTCGAAAGGAGATATCCGCTCTGCGGTAAACGATCTGCAGTCTCTTGGGTTGAACAGGCAGCAGCTGGGCATGGAATCCTTGGACGTCCTCGGGTACCGCGACCGTGAGACCGTTGTATTCGACGCGCTCCGGGAGGTGTTCAAGGCAAGAACCATGCAGGCAAGCAGAGACTGCTTGGGGAATGTGGACGTACCGCCTGAGACGATGCTTCTTTGGATTGATGAGAACCTACCGCGGGAGTACCTTGACACAGGGGACCTCGTGCAGGCGTACGAGGCGGTCTCCCTTGCTGACGTGTTCTTCGGTAGGGTTAAGCGCCGGCAGTACTACGACCTGTGGTCGTATGCCTGCGATCTCATGAGCGGTGGTGTCTCGGCCGCGAAAACCCATAGCTACGGTAACATGCAGTACTCGTTCCCGGTGTGGATGAAACAGCTGAAAAGCATGCAGACACCGCGCATGACCAGGGATGGTATCGCAAGAAAACTCGGGGTTCTGACGCATTCGTCCCTGCGTAAGACCAAGGAGGCCTTCCTACCGTCGTTCCAGGTACTGTTTCGGAATGACACTCGGTTCGCTTGCAGGATGATCACCGCTTTGGATCTGTCAGAGGGCGAGGTGAGGTACCTCCTCGGCGAGAAGCACATGCATAAGATGAAGGAGATCCTGCAGTGCTCAGAGAAGACCGATGAGAACCAAGGTGAGATCGAGGTACAGGAACCGCCAAAGGATGAGGAGCAGAAAGAACCGAAGGACGACAGGAATCAGCCGAGCATCTTTGATTTCTGATCTTATTTTTTCATGTCGTCGAGCCGCTTCATCGTGTCGACCGCCTGCTGTTTGTATTCGTCTTTGAGTTTCGTGTACGTCTCATCGGAGATGCTTTTCGCGCGATACTGTTTCTCCAGGTCCTTGAGGAGAGAGAGCAGCAGGGTTTTCTTGGTGGAGAGCGTCTCTTCGGATTCACCGAGCGCGCCTTTTTTTGTCTTGGAGCGTTGCCGCTGCAGAACGAAGAGCAGGATTCCGAGGACTGCGACGACGACAACGAAGATGACGATGATGACAGTCATGCTGAGGGGTGCTTCGGTTGGTTTGAATAGACGGATCTGCAGTGTGCTCGTGGCATCAGTACGTGCCACGAGGTGCTCTCCTTGGTACAGGGTCTGACCATTGTAGGAGACGGTGCAGAGCGTGGTATCATACAGTAGTGTTTGTTCGAAGGTTTCCGCGGAGGACGAAAGACCGTACGTAAGGTGAACGGACAGGGATGTCGCTGGTGATATGGTAAGGTTCGCCGCTGAAAGGTTGCAGGTCCTGATGTAACCTGAGGTGACGGTGAACGGGATGAGGTTTGTATCAGATGTTCCAGCGGTAATCGTGATGTCTTGCGCGTTTTGTTGGAGCCAGAAGCGAAGCAGCGTCGTGTTTTCCAGGGCGTTGTTGGTGACCTTGATATCCTCGCTCACAAGGAGCCCCTTGTCGGTAAGCGTGATGGTGACGAGTTGTTGATCCACCACGACGCCGGTGTCACCCGCGTGTACCGCAGGTAGAAGCACGGCACCAAGGATAAGCCCTATGAGAATGACGACACTTCTGTTTTTCATCTGAAATCTCACCAACGATTCGTTGATTCCTTATTTACTTTTCGATGTTGCATGCTTCTCTTGTTTTCTTGCATGATGAACGTACTATTAAGCAGGGAATATCATAGCGTTTTGCTCAAAAAATCCCAAACAGCGGATGATTGTAAAATATATAAACAAGAAAGTGATATGTGATGTGGGATCGCGATGGGATGGGACAAGCTGTTCAGCTGCGAACGCTGTGGAAAGAAACTTTGGACTGCTTATAAAAAATTACCAAATGGAAAGGTCGTATGCAACGAGTGTTACTCATTACATACCATGCAGGTCCTGGATAAAATCAACGACAACAAGGCGTACGAGATCGTGTACAATTTCGTCGAGAAATACCAGGGGAATATCCCGCTCGACCTCGTCCTGGAGCTTTCGAAACTCCTGGAATTGAAGTACAAAATCATCGTTGATGCCGCTACACTCACCGACGTGTTAGAGGTCCTTAAGAAGAAAATCGAAAAAGAAAATAGCATCATCAAGCTTGCGAGACTCGAGCGGGATTTGAAGCGGGACGGGATGCAGGATTTCTATTGCGATGTCTGTAACGTGAAGCTGCCGAAATCAGAGTACGATTATTCCATGACCAACTTCGGCAAACCGCTCTGTCTGCATCATCAGCGTGAGAAGCGGGCTGCCCCGCATGCGTTGAAGCTGTACGAGTCCCTCCGGAGGCGCGGGGTGTTCTGCGAACTCGAGTCGTACAACAGCGCGAAGCATATCGACATTGCGGTCAAGGATGCCCGGTTGTACATCGGCATCGACGGGGAGCACCATAACCTGGATCCCGAGCAGCTGTATATAGATCTGGTCAAGGACGAGGAATCCTTCAAGGAAGGGTTCGCGACCAAGCGCTACACGCTCAAGGAAGTCGATGAGCATCTGGAGGGCATCGCAGAGACCCTCACAGAAGTGATCAAGCAACGCATCAAGAAGATTCAACAGGAGAACTTCTTACCGGAGAAATCCATCGACAGGCTCTAAAAAATTCCTTTCATTTTTTTGCTTACATTGAGCGCAGCCTGCGGATGCGTTCATCGATCGGTGGATGCGTAGACCAAATAGAGTCGCGCAGCGCTCGTTTGAAGGGGTTGACGATATACAGGGGTGCGACGGTCTTGGAGCCTTTGGGGTCGTCAGGGAGGTCCGCCTTGATTTTCTCGAGTGCTTTGGCAAGGCCCTCCGGGTTCCTAGTGAGGTACGCACCGTCAGCATCAGCCAAGTACTCCCGCCGCCTGGAGATTGCCAGATACGTGAGTCGTGAGAAGATCGGTGCGAGGATGATGAAGATGATTGCGACAACAATCAAGATGCCGCCGCCGTTATCCCGTTTATTCCCACGTGCACCCCCACCCAAGAACAGCATGCGGATCGCGATCTCAGCTAGGAGCGCGATCGTGCCGACGACACCGACCGTCACCGTCATCACAAGGATGTCCCGGTTCCTGATGTGGCTCATTTCATGGCCGATGACGCCTTCGAGCTCCTCGGAGTTGAGCTGTTGAATCGCCCCGGTGGTGGCGCAGATGATGGAATCCTCAGCTTTATGCCCGGTCGCGAACGCGTTGATATCCCGTGAGTCCTGCACGTACACCTTGGGGGTGGGAAGCCCAGCAGCGGTCGCCATCTCGTCGACCTTGTAGATCAGGAGTTTCTCGTCCCGGTTGTTCGGGTTCGCGGGCCGCGCCCCAGCCGCGGAGATCACGCTTTGAATAGAAAAGGAGTACGTGATGAAAATATAGAAGAGTGCGATCGGCAGACCGATCGCCATGGTGAAAATCGGGGGAGCTCCAAGGATCCATCCTATCGCGAAAATCACACCAAACAGGAGCACTATCATGAACATACAGATGAGCACAGTGTCGAGTTTGTTTTTCCGTATGTGCTCCTCTATAAGGCGTGGTTGTTGCTCCATGGTCTCAGACTAGGTTCCTGCTTAGAAGGATACCTTGGGTACCACCTTGGATTCCTCAGGGATCTGCAGCATTTGCCGTTCTTTCCGTCCCATCATGTTGGCGAAGAAATTCCCTGGGAACGTCTCAATCGCGTTGTTATAATACAGCACGGAGTCGTTGTAATGCTGCCGTGAGTACGCGATCTTGTCCTCGGTGTGGGTGAGCTCATCCTGGAGTTGTAGGAAGTTCTGGTTCGCCTTGAGATCTGGATAGTTCTCTGCGACCGCAAACAAGGTTTTCAGCGCTCCGGTGAGCATGTTGTTTGCATCCATGCTCTCTTGCGGAGTCTTCGCGCTCATGATAGCGGCTCGCGCCTTTGTCACGTTTTCCATGGTGCCGCGCTCATGCATCATGTACCCGCGCACGGTTTCGATGAGGTTTGGAATGAGGTCTGCCCGTCGTTTGAGCTGCACGTCAATCTGTGCCCAAGCGTTGTCGATGCGGTTTTCTGCGCGGATTATCCTGTTATAAATACCCCAGAAGGTGAACAGGATAATCAAGATAATGAGTACGACTATTAAGATTATTAATAACGTTATTAGGTCCATACGGTTGCCTCCTCGACCTACGTAATAGTAGGTTTTATTTAAAGATATCGAGTTGGAAGAATATATCCTGGAAGGAGTTATTTTTTCCTAGAGCGGAACACCGCAAGCGCCTCTTTCGGGGTCGCGTTCTTATGAACGATCGCCTGGATCGCTTTCGCCATGCCGACCGGGTCCGTGCTTTGGAAGATGTTGCGACCCATGTCCACCCCGATCGCGCCCGCCTGGATCGCGTCGTACGCCATCTGCAGCGCCTCCTGCTCAGGCTGCTTCTTCCCACCCGCGATCACCACCGGAACAGGGCAGGATTCAATGACTTTTTCGAAATCCTTCACGAAATAGGTTTTCACAACATGCGCGCCAAGCTCTGCCGCTATCCGTGATGCAAGGCTCATGTACCGCGCATCCCGGACCATGTCTTTTCCTACTGCGGTTACGGCAAGCACCGGGATCCCGTACCGCTCCGCCTCATCGATGTACTGGGTGAACCCAAGGATCGTATCACGCTCAAACTCGGCGCCCACGAGAATCGAATACGCAACCCCAGACGCGTTGAGCCGGATTGCGTCCTCAATGGAGACAACAGTTCCCTCATGCAAGAGCTCCTTGCCGATGATGCTGGTCCCGCCTGAGACACGCAGCACGATAGGGACATCCACAGTCGGATCCACGTAATTACGTAGTGCACCGCGGGTAAGCATCAAGGTGTCCACGTACGGCAACAGAGGGTTTACCATGCGATCGAGCTGCTCAAGCCCCGTGGTCGGCCCCATGAAATACCCGTGATCGACCGCAAGCATGACGGTCCGTCCGTCCTTTGGTCGAATGATGCGTGACAACCGGTTCTTCATACCCCAATCCATACGCGTCCGTCCTTCGTTTTTCTTCCGTAAACAGACCAGGATTATATAAACTATTACTCAAATACTATCATCTAAATTTTTTTCATGACAAACCTTTTTTATGTGTTGTTGTGTTACCAGTCCTGACTATTTAGGGAGAGGCGTGTTATGCCAGGAATAGAAAGTTTAGAACCAACAATCGTATGGAAACATTTTGATCAAATCAGGAAAATCCCCCGCTGCTCAAAACACGAGGAGAAAATCAGGGAACACATCCTTGCGTTCGCGAAACAACAGGGACTCAAGACACGGTTGGACCCCGTGGGTAACGTCGTGATCCTCAAACCCGCGACCAAAGGCATGGAGAGGAAACCTACCGTCATCCTCCAGGGCCACATGGACATGGTTTGCGAGAAGAACAGCGATGTCGCCTTCGATTTCACCAGAGACCCTATCAAGCTAAAGATCAAGGGGGACCTGCTCACCGCAGACGGCACCACCCTTGGTGCTGACAACGGAATCGGCATGGCGATGGGCTTTGCCTTATGTGAAGACACAAAAGCGAAACACGGATCGCTCGAGGTGCTCTTCACTGTTGACGAAGAGACCGGACTCACTGGTGCGTTCGCGATTAACCCAGACATGCTCACCGGCAAAATCATGTTGAACCTCGATAGCGAGGATTTCGGTGTGATCACGGTCGGGTGCGCAGGCGGCGGGGACACGACCATTGAGCTGCCCCTCAAAATGCAATCTGCACAAGCCGGACTTGACAGCATCACGGTGAAGCTTTCCGGACTGCGCGGCGGACACTCCGGCGTCGACATCCACGAGCAGCGCGGCAATGCCATTAAACTTCTGGCTAGAGTCCTCTGGGAGGCGTCGCAGAACTACGAGATCCATCTTGCGGACATCAAAGGAGGGGACAAGCACAACGCGATCCCCCGTGAGGCGTACGCGAAACTCCTTATCGACAAGAAAACCAAAGCTGCGTTCATCACGGAGGTGAACGTTCGGGGCAAGGAGATATATAATGAGTACAAACCGATCGACCCGAACTTGAAAGTGACAGTGGAACCTGGTGAATCACTAAAAAGCGTACTAGATAAGCAATCCAAAGAAAAACTCCTGAATCTGCTCCATGGGCTGCCACACGGCGTTCATGTAATGAACTATGACCTCAAGACGCTTGTTGAAACCTCGACGAATCTCGCAGTGGTCTCGTTGAAAGAGGGTAACGCCGTCATCATCATGAGCTCACGGAGTCCCGTGAAATCAGAGTTGCAGGACATGCGGGACCGCATCAAAGCAATCGCGCAACTCTCAGGCGCGAAGGTGACCGAGGGATCAGCGTATCCCGGCTGGAAACCAGACCTGCAGTCGAAGATCCTTGCGCTCGCGAAAAAAACCTTCAAGGACATGTTCAAGCAGGAGCCGAAGATCGAAGCGATCCACGCGGGGCTTGAATGCGGCATCATCGGTGAGAAATTCCCTGGGATGGACATGATCTCCATCGGACCGACCGTGAAAAACCCGCACTCACCTGAGGAGAATCTCACGATTAGCTCTGTGGGGAAATTCTACCAGTACCTCACGCAAATCCTTGAAACCGTATGAGTACAGCAGATAAGCAGCCATGCAAGGTCTCCATTATCATCCCGGTCCTGCGTGAGCAAAAAGACATCAATGACCTTCTCAAGCACCTAAGCACAGTACAGACGCCACCAGAGTTCGAGGTGATCGTGGTCGACGGAAGCCTGACCCATGAGACCCTTGACGCGATCAAAGATGAGAGTGTCATGCGTGTAGCTTCATCGCAAGGACGCGGGCATCAATTGAACCAAGGTGCCGCCGTAGCAAACGGTGACATCCTCCTCTTTCTTCATGCGGACACTCTCCTGCCTCTGAATGCGCTGCACTCTATCCAGACTGTCCTCCGTGATGAGCGTTTCATCGGTGGAGCATTTGACCTTACTATCAGCTCACCGAAACCGATTTTCAAGGTCGTGTCGCGGCTGATTTTTCTGCGCTCCTGGCTGACCCGCGTGCCCTTTGGCGATCAAGCAATCTTCCTGCGGAAACAGTATTTCGATTCGATACATGGCTACAAGGAGATACCGCTCATGGAGGATGTGGAGCTGATGCGACGGATCAGGAACAATGGTGATAAAATCATCCTCCTTCGCGAGCGGGTGGTCACGTCCCCGCGGAGGTGGGAGTCCGAGGGGCTGGTGAGATGCACCCTGAGGAACTGGACGATACGTATGCTGTATTTCCTCAAGGTCCACCCAGATATCCTCGTCCGGTTCTATGAGAACGAGTGAACGGTAAACTATATAAATTTCTGTGGATTGAAACATCCTACCTCTCAGGTGCAAGTATGAACGAGTTTGACAAAAAAATAAAGGATGTGACCGGGGATAGCCTCTCGGAATCTTCGCTAGGGACACTACAGGTCAACATCGGGTTGCAGTGTAACCAGGAATGCCGACATTGCCATCTGGTCGCCTCACCGAATCGGACAGAGATGATGACCTGGCAGACCATGGCGCAGGTGCTTGATGCGGCGGCAGCATACCCGTTTAGCCTTATTGATATCACTGGTGGTGCACCTGAGCTCAACCCGAGTTTCATGAAGTTTGTGACTGCATTGCGTACGAAAGGGTACCCGGTGCAGGTTCGGACGAACCTCACCGTGCTTCATGAAGTCGGTGTGAAAAAGACGGCACAGTTTTACGCCGACCATGCGATCCAGCTTATCGCCTCGCTCCCCTGCTACCTTGAAGAAGAGGTTCGACTGCAGCGCGGTGAAAAGGTTTTTGAGCAAAGTATCGAGGCACTCAAGGTTTTAAATGATGTTGGATATGGGACAGACTCGCTCGTCCTGAACCTTATGTTCAATCCCTTGGAACCTGTGTTACCCCCAGAGCAAACCACGTTAGAAAAGGAATATCGTCACGAGCTCTTCGATAACTATGGGATACGATTCTCCCATCTTCTCACACTGACGAACATGCCTATCGGACGGTTCTTGCAAAACCTGAAAAACGCGCATCAGGAGCAGGCATATCGGAAGCTCTTGCAGGATTCGTTCAACCCTGATACGGTGGACCGTTTGATGTGTCGCAGTCAGATCGAGGTCGGCTGGGATGGGACCTTGTATGATTGCGATTTTAATCTTGCGCTCGGCCGTCCGGTGCATTCATCAGGCCCCTGTCAAATCAAGGACTTTGATCCGATTGCTCTCTCATCACGCAAGATCGCCACCGGGAACCATTGCTTCGGGTGCACTGCTGGTCATGGTTCTTCCTGCGGAGGCGCTCTCCTGAAATGAGCCGGGAAATGAGTGACCCCGAACCAGTGGTAAAACCACAAAAATCACGTGACTGGTGGAAACCTGTTCTTCTCATCATCGTCATCGCTGTGTTGTTCGCGGTCGTGAATTACTCTGGCATGGGGGCAAAACTCGGGACAATCCAAGACTGGATGCCCTCATTGGGAATTTGGGGACCGGTTGCCTTTTTCTTCATCTATCTTGGCCTTGTTCTGCTCACATTTCCTGGAATAATCTTGGGACCGCTCGCCGGGTTGCTCTTCGGATCCGTGGTAGGCGTCGTCCTCATCAGCATCGCATCGACGGTGGGTGCGGGTCTTGCGTTTCTCATCGCACGGTATTTTGCACGAGATGCGGTCGCCCGATGGCTTTCAAGGAATCAGACGATGCGCAGGTTTGATGACCTGACCGAGAAACAAGGGGTGTTCTTCGTCGCAATCACCAGACTTGTGCCCCTGTTCCCGTTCACCCTTCTGAACTATGGGTTTGGGCTCACGAAGGTGTCGTTCCGGACGTACCTTTTCTGGTCGTGGCTGTGCATGCTGCCGTGGACTGTCGTGTTTGTGGTCGGCGCTGATGCGATCCTGCAGTGGTTCTCCAAAGGGACTGTCCCATGGATCCTTGTCGGGGTGGTCGCGTTCACGGTTGTTTGCCTCGGCATCATCGTCTGGTATGTTCGGCGTCACGTGTTCACAAAGGAATAGAAGAAGTACGAAATGATAGGTATGAGTGGTACGGAAAAGGAGTTGCATACAAAGGAACAGATGGAACAAGACGTCAGTCAGTCTCTTGCCTCATGCAAGCAGTATCGTTCCTGCATGGATGTCTGCCCTGCAAGCAAAGGCGCGTTTACAATCGAGCAATTGAACGAGGCGACCCAACAAGGGATAAACATACCAGGAGTCATCAAGGAGTTCACCTGGAATTGCATGCAATGCAGCAAATGTGTCCCAGCCTGCTCGGTGAAGGTACAGCGGGATGTAATGATCCGTTTTCTCAAGCATCACTTACGTGAGGAGAAACCCTGGAGCTACAAGCGATACGTGTTGATTCGGGGGCCAAAGCTTCGGATGTTCCCTCGGTTCCTTCAGCGTTTGTACGTAGCAAGTAAGAAAGCATCATACCGTGACCTTGCACCCTTCATGGAGGTTCGACCGACCAAGCAGGCTGAGGTGCTCTTCTACCCGGGATGTTACCTGTATTCGGTCGAGACTGTGCGTCAAACGGTGAGGCTCCTTGATCACATCGGCGGTTCCTATGCGATCCTCGGCGGGATGTCCACCTGCTGCGGGATGCCTCAACTCCTCCAGGGTGAGTTCGACAGTGCTGATGAATGCATGAGACGGTTGCAGCAGGATATCGCCAGGGTCCACCCGAAAATCATTCTTACCGCGTGCGCGGAATGCCATGATGCCGTCATGAAGATAAAAGCAACATATCAAGAACAGTACGAGGTGCTCAGCGTGGTCGAATACCTTGTACGCTATCAGGACAAGTTCCCACGCGTGAAGGTCACCGGAGACATCCTTGTGCACGACTCCTGCAGGTTCTCCAATAAGACACCAGCAGGTAGGGCAGCGCAGCAAGCAGCCGCGACGTTCGGAACACTCGTCACACCACCTCCTCAACAATCGACCTCATGCTGTTCTCATTGGAACCATAACCATGATCCAGCAAACACACAACGCCGCCTTGCGTACCTCACGGAAATGCGCAGGGCCGCTCCCGTGCTCGCCTGCAACTGTCTCACATGTTACGAGGAATTTAAAAAACTCAGGACCGATATCAACGTGATCGACATCATCCAACTCTACGTCGATGCGCTACAAACAAGGAAGGAGAAACGGTGACATGAACACGATATCATCCTCTCAAGAGGACCATGACTGCTGCGTGCTGCTGTTAGTGAAATTCCCTGAAAAAGAGAAGGTGAAACATCGCCTTGCTGTTGGTCTTGCCGAGGATATCGCGGTTGAACTGTACAGAAATTTCGTGCTTGATACCCTCTCGATGCTTGAGGAACTCTCCTTTCCATTCTATGTCTGTTTCTATCCAGCTGAGGCACAGAAAAAATTTTTCAATTGGCTTGGCACCCAGTATCAGTTTCTTCCGCAAGAAGGAGCTAATATAGGAGAACGGATGCGCTCGTGTTTCAAGCGTGCCTTTGCCCTCGGATTCCACCGGGTCGTCCTCATCGGCAGCGACAGTCCCGATCTTCCTGATGAGTATTTGAGAAATGCGTTCAGTGCGTTACAGACGAAAGAGGTGGTGCTTGGCCCAGCCGTTGACGGTGGGTATTATCTCATCGGGTTTCGAGATACCACGTTCACGCCGAGTGCATTCGAAGAGATCCATTGGAGCACTCCCTCGGTATTCGCGGAGACAATGGCGAAGATAAAGAAAGCGAACCGTACGGTTCATCTGCTCCCATCGTGGAGCGATGTCGACACCGTTAATGACTTGAGGAACCTTGTGATTCGAGCAACGAATACATCATTTAAATCCTCACGGACGATAACGTACGTACGACAACACCATATCGTCATGGAGGACGAACATGGAGGATAACCCAGGGAATCCACAGACAAAACCCTTTCTGACCGACAGAAAAAAAGGTCTGCAGTACTCGCTGTATCTCGCGATAGGGACTGTGTCCCTGTTCAGCGCCCTGGTCGCGCTGAACAATGCGTACCAAGGATTCATCTGGAGCTATTCACAAAGGTACATCATCAACTCGTTTACGCTCGCGTTCGCCTTGTTCCTCTCTGGTGCACTCCTCATCATCGCGTGCGTCCGCCTCGTGCAGGTAAAACCCGCGCATGTATTTGGGTTTGCGGGACTCGGGTTCCTTATCGCTTACTCTCTCTTCGTGCTCTTCATCGACCAGTACATCGCGTACACCCTCGTCTTCATGATCATCCTGCTCGTGCTGTTCGCGATTATCCTCGCGATAGCAGTGCTCGTCTTTCGGAAAAAACGCTGAAGCACAAAAATCACTGTTTATCCAAACAATTTTCTGAACACAAGGAAAACGATGACCACCAGGGCGTTGAAGACGACGACCGAGAGTGCTACAGCGTCACGCTCCTCTTCCAGGGAAATGACATTGCCTGAGAAATGATTATCACGTACGATCGTATGATACTCAGGGGACGACTTATGGAGCCCGTTTTGATCCTCGATGAAGGTGTTTCCGATCACCTGGTTGTCGTAGGATTCACGGATGTTCACACCTGAGTACATGTTCTGCATCAGCGTGTTGTTGATGATACTATTATTATTTGAGAACTCAAACAACCCGAACCCGTTGACCGGTTGATCGCGCACTAGGTTCCCGATGAGCCTGTTGTTCGACGAGTGGTTGAAGTAGACCCCGCAGCGTCCGTTATGGAAAATCGTGTTATTGAGGATGAGGTTGTAACCGGTCGCGTAACCGAGCTGCATCCCATAAAAATTGTCGGTGAGGATGCAGTTGGAGACTGTGTTGTGATCAGAGGTTATGTAGACGCCGGCAAGCGGGAATTTCTTCTTGCTATGGGTAATCGTGAAACCCGAGATTGTGCTATGACCGGCGGCAAGTACGACGACATAACCGTTTCCGTCACCGTCGATGATGGTCGTGGTTTTATTTTCGCCAATGAGGATCAATGATTTTTCTACGATGAGGCTCTCATGGAAGGTACCTTGGTACACAAAAATAGTGTCTCCTTGGGTCGCGTTATTCATCGCCGCTTGAATCGTAGAGTAGTTCCCCGGTCCAGTTCCTCCTACATAATGCGTTGTATGGAATAACGTTTCATCGCTCTCTGCTGCAGTAAGCGGAAGAGAAAGCATCAGAGCGATTAAAACCATACATAGAGTCCCGACCAGTCGATGCATAAGCCTTTCGCCATGGTATAGCAAGGTATCACTAATAAGGTTGCTGAACACGATGCAGGGATAAGGTTATAATAAATCATTCGTTTCACAGAGATAGTTTGGGGTGATACAGATCTATGTACACGACGATCATAATCAACAGCCAGTATTTAGGAAAAGGAAATGACGACCTCGGGAAAACGCTCATGGGCTCGTTTCTACGGAAGCTGTGGGCATCGGACAAAAAACCAGACAAGATCATTTTTTACAATGAAGCCATCCACCTTCTTGCCGAGAAATCAGCGGTGCTGGATGCGCTGGAGGGCCTTTCGAAAGCAGGGGTGGACCTCATCGGCTGCATCACGTGCGTGAAGTACTTCCAGCTTGACAACAAGCTAGCGGTCGGTCGGATGGGCGACATGGTGGAGATCATCTCCGTGCTCATGAAATCAGACCGGGTGATAACTCCTTAACTGGTTATCGAATTCTTCAGGGACAAGGAACGCTCGGCTCTTCTTTCTTCTCCACCCTCAGTATTCTCCTTAGGAAAGTCCGGTTTTTCTTGGTAAAAGTTCGAAAGAATAATTATATAAATAAAGTATAATATTATTATATCGTTATGGCGTCGGTACTTCAACGAGGGTTTCTCTGGACGGCCGTTGTACTTCTCCTCGTTTCATCGAGCGGAAGCCTCGTGCAGGCTGCTCACTATGAACCAACTGCTATCGATACACTGCCGTTCAAACAAGCCCTCACGATTCCCATTGACACCAGCCAGGAAACCGCGAAATTCCAGCCGGTCGACCTGCGAATCACCTTCGATAATCCCTGTTGGGGGACAAACGAAACAATCAATGCTGTTCGGGTCGGATTCGATGACGGATCAGGAATGCAGGAGATCGAATCACAGATTTATGACCTTGAACACACCGACGAGACGCATCTCAAAGCATGCAGCCTTGTTTTTCTAATCCCAGAAGAAGCAAACGGCAAAGAAAAATACTATGTCGTGTACGATTCGAAAGAAACAGGTCCAGCGGATTACCCGATACATGTGACCCTCGAGGACACCCATTATTTCTACGAGCCGATCCCAGGTCAAACCATTGATTTTGATTACTACGGCATCAGGCAGGACGGGTTCGTCGTGTACACCGTGGTGCAGAAAGGCCAGTTGCTCGGCAACCCGGTCGCGCTCTCCGCTATCAAATTCAAACCAAACTCCACCACAGTCGAAACCTTTAATCTTGATCAACTGGGGAACTTCGACTTCAGGTACGGGGTTCCCGGGGAGCCTGATTATGTCGGCACCTCCCATGCCACGGACGTCACCAAAACCGTGCTTGCCCAAGGCAACCTCATGGTCCGCGTGAGGCTTCAGTGCACCGCCCCCCGCGGCGACATCACCTCAGACAACATCTACACCTACTATTACAGCCCGACCAATGCGAAACGCATCATGGTCGATGCTCATCATGAGATCCTGAAACCCGTCACCATTGACGATCCATCGGTTGAGGACGGCGAGTATGCAAGCATCGTTTCTATCAAAGCACGGAGCGCCTCCATAGAGAAAATGAACGTGGGGGAAATCCTTCCCTCCATGTATGTCTATGCTGAGGATAACACGATCCAGCAGTTCTCCGTTCCGACGTCCCCCCAGAGCACCGCCAAGGAGCTTGTGCTCTCGCCGGAGGACGACATGGAGCTTGGAGCGAATGCATGGGTCTGCCTCAACGACCCCTCATCCGGGAAGGTCCATGGAATCATCTTCAGTTCTACCACGGGGATCACGAACGGGTCTGAGGATGGCGTGCAGGTGAAGGCGTACGCGAAGCAGAACATCAAACTCCCAGGGCTTGAGGCTGACACCGGGAGCCTGGATCTCTCCAGGAAAACCTATGAGAACGGGAATCATCTCACGACGATCAATCAGGGGAATACCTATCATTACAAGGTCGAGTTTCTCACCGTTGAGACGGGAGGGGACACACGGATCGACGAGGAATCCACCTTGTATCAACATCTCATCAAGGACGTCCCGGTCCGCCGGGGGAACGCGACCACCGGAGGTGAGGAGAAAACACAGCGATATGATCTCTCCGTGTTCGTGCATCTCGCTCGCTCCGTCCCGCTCGGGTCGCTCTTGTCCGCTGCGCTTGGAAAAAACATTTCGTACATCTACGCGGAGCTGTACCAGGAAGAAACGTTCCGGTCCTCGGGAACGGTCGGACGGCTAGCGCTTGGCGCGATTTCGCTGAACATGACCGGAAAAAACTTCCGGCAGAAGCTCCAGTCGATCCTCGGGATCTTTGACTGGAGGAACACGACACTGTTCAAGAAGATCCGGTTCCCTATGCTTGACCCAGGAACGTACGTGGTGAAAATCTACAGGGAGAACCCTCGGTTCGCCAAGGAACACCAGTTCATCGGAGTCGCGGTCGTGAATCTGTCGAAAGACACCGTGGTCCACATCCTGTGCCGACCACAGGGTTCGATTTCGGTCACCATTCTCGATCAACAGAAGAACGGGGTGCAGAACGCCCGCTGTGAACTAAAGCTCGCAAACACGACGATCGCTGACACCATGACCGATGCGGACGGCACAGCAACACTCTCCGCACCATGTTATCCATTGAAACCGTACCACCTGATCGTACAATACCAAGGGTTTCTGGTCGGAGAACAACAAGTGAAACTAAATGTCCTTCGTCGGTTCATTGCGATGAAGACATCATTCTCCCTTGAGCGGTACACCCTTGCGCTCACCGTCACGGACACCTGGGGGTTCCCGCCTGCGGTTGATCTCAACCCCATGCTTGTCAGCACCGCGATGGTCACATCGACCGTGATACGAGCAGAAGCAACACAAGCAGGGCACTACCTGTTCAGCGACCTCCTCCCAGCATCCTATCGGTTAGGTCTTGGGTACAAAGCCTTCAAAGTCGAGGACAACATCACCGTCGATAAGGACTCAACCCTTGACGCTAGGTTTCCCGCGGAATTCCCACTGACCTTTTTACTCTTCGACTCCTACGCAGGCCCGCTCTCGCAGGGCGAACTGTCATTCCAGAGGAACGGTAAAACTGAATCAACCTCGATTAAGGAAAACGGCATCGTCGTCATGAAACTGCCGCCAGGAGACTACAAGATCCTTGTCCATGCGAACGATGAGACGATTGCACAGCAGCAGGTCCAGGTTCGAGGTGAAAAAACCCTGGATATCGTCACCTCGCAAGGATCCCTTTTACATATGGTGATAGAGTACCTCGGGCTTGCCCTTATCATTGGTGCGTTTATTTTTATCCTCTGGAAACGGAAGCTGACGGTCGGCCTCAAACTCATCGCTGTCGGTGTGCTCATCGTCGCCCTCGTATCACCCTGGTGGGTGCTCCAAGGTGAGACAGGTACCGTATCGACGAAGACCAATACCCTTGTGATCCCACCGCAGCTCGTCACCCTGACGACCTCATCGAACGCAACCGGGGGAGAAATCAGTGCGGTGCCCCAGGAGGTCACCATGGTGCTGGGACTGCTCTCGTTGCTCGTCGCGGTCGCCTGCATAGTCATCGTCCTGAGTCTTGCGTTAAAAAACAAGTTTAGGAAAACAACGATCCTGGTATGGCTCATGAGCATCATCGTGCTTCTTCTCACCCTGATCCTCTTCTATTACGCGTTTTCACAGCTCACGCAGGTGGGTGTCGGTAGTTTCATGGGGAGTGGCACCCTCGATATCACGATCCCGGGTGGAGAAGCGCAGACAAAAGTACCTTGCAGCTGGGGCCCAGGCATCGGTTTCTACCTTTTGATCGTTTCAGTCGTCCTGGTCGTTCTTTCGTTTTTCGGAAAAAGAGTCGAGGAGAGACTCAGCAGGAAATAGGCCTCCTTTAAAAACAAAAACGGCGAAGATTGGATGATTGCGCTATAAAATATTTATAATTAAAGCATTTTTATGTATTGTCAAAGATAATGAGATACCAAAGCAAGAATGGGAGGAAAAAAAACATGAAAAAGAAATCAAACAATATAGGAAGCTTTGTAGGGAAAAAAATGAGTCACCGTCAATTTTTTTCGGAACCACGAACAGGTGAAGGAGGGGTAGAAGACGCATGAAGAAGGGGCTCGTCCTGGTCGCCATGGCTCTTTTGTTATCAGTACCGATCGCCGGAGCAGTCAACCAACCGAAACCAACGTCACTGTCCACAAATGAAACGACGCTCATTCGCTGTGTTGTTGACGGTAAACGTATTGAGAAGGTGCTTCCCATTTCCACGATCCGAAGCCTTATCGACGTGGGAACATCACATAAAGAAGATTTTCTCACTATCTACGATAAAACAAAAACGGCAGAGGACGTAGAGCAAGCGTTTGCGAACATTCAACCGTTCTTCCAGGCATTGACACACAGTGGCTTGACAGACAAAACGGTTGATGATCTCAATAATCTCTACCATAGCATCCGTGACAAGATTCGTGAACCACGGCGACAACCAGCCTGGAAACCTCAAGATGGTGGAAATGCAAGGCCTCTGGGAATATGGAACGGAATACCTACACCAGTATGGGGTAATGTACTATGCGGAATATTTGATGCTGGTTCATGCGCGGGATTCGCTGGTGGAACGAATGCAGTAATTCCAACAATAGGAATAGATTTGTTTATCACCTATGCTTTCACTGGCACCAGTATTACTGTTGGTTTAACTGGTGGAACGATAGCTGCCGCTGCTTTCCAGGTAATCATTGGATTCATAGGAGTTCTGATAGTCACACCATTGATAATGTTAGGTCCATACTTTATGACAGGACTTTGCATCGTCATGCTTGGAATTGGCGCATAAGCACCCTGCATTCAAAAAAACACTCTCCTTCCTCTTTTATTTTTTAATGTATTATGATTACAAAAAAAATTGTAGCGATTACGGTTATCCCTTTACTTATCATTTCTGGCTGTGTAATTTATTTTTATCCGAAAATCAATCAGTATGTAATTACTGAAACCCAAGTAGTAAACGATTCACACAACGAATCAAACAAATATAGTAATTTTATTGAGTTTAATCAGGAAAAACTTCAATTACAAAATGAGGTGGCGCAGTTTGAAATTAAATTCTACGATAATGATACGATAGATGTATCATTATTCATGTACGTCAGTTACGTTGATAAAATCATAACATCTAATTATTTTTTACTTACTGATGGCAGTAAACCTTTAATGGAACCAAGATGTCTTTCGTATGTTCCTGAAAGAAAATATGTTATCGTTACACCGAGAATACAGTTATCGATCGGGAAATTTTGGTTAATTAAAATGTTGAATGACCGAAAAGGAAAATACAGAATCGGCTCAAGCTATATGGATGCTTGTCATTTTGATGTACATACTGACGATATCTGGTATCTCACTGTCGCCGTGCCTACTTCATCAGAGCAAAGTGGTTATGACATCACTTTCAAATCCATTTATAATTCAATGGAAATCCATCAGTTGACACGACATAGTAATTTGGGATTATTTTCAGCAAACTACAATCAATTCTCAGGAAAATATTACGCCATCAAATTTTCGATTCTTGGCGGATTGAGCATATGCAATATCAACAAAGAGATAACTGCAAGAAACGGTTCTATTATAGATTTTGGTATTGCTGCTCACAGGAAAGGAAGCATGGTAGTGACTCTTCCAAATGGAGAGGATATATCGGACAACAAGAAAGGATTCATCCATTACATATTTTTAGGGAATGAGACAGGAAATTGGAAATTCACGTTTAAAGGATGGTCTGTATATTATCGGATAGCTGCCTTGTTGTTATATATTGATATCGATCCCCATTGTCTATTTTCCTCTATTGACAAATAAAAAAAAGAAGAGAAAAAAATATTCATTCTTTTTTTCCATTGTTGGATAATTCTTAGATGCTCGAACCCGTCATTTTCTGCGTCGTCGTGAGCCACACGTCCCCGAATCCCTCAAGGGCCATGAAATTCATCACGAAATCCTCAGGAGGGATACATCCCTCCGGTGCGTACACACCAGGGGATTTAATCTCGCCCTCCGCAAGCATCTTCGCTCCGACCGCGACCGGGGTCCCTGTCCCCTCTCGCATATGGGACGTGCCTGAGAACTCGAAGGTTTTCGGTTCTCCATCGAGATCACCGGCAATACGAACTATGACGGTTCCTCCGGAGGGGATGTTCTTCACTTGTTCAATTATTCTCTTGCGGACGACATTGATGTACCCAGCGGTGAAATCCAAGGGTTTGATCGTTGTTCCCGCAGTAGTGACCGGATTCTCGGACAACATTCCGAGGGATTCGATTTGGACGAGCGCGTCACGGAATTCCCTGGGGAAGAACGTGCCTTTGCAGCAGACGTTTTGTATCCCTTTGATGTACCGCGGAATCGTTACGGTCTCCGGGTGGCCGAAGTAATAGCATGGGACTTGACCATACGGGTGAGGGAACGTCACATACTCTTCCCCGTCTACGAGTCCTTGTGCTTTCTCGAAGCGCCCGTTCCGGTAGATCGGGATCTTTCCAAGCCAGCAGTGCATCATGTGATAGGGGATCGCACCACCTGCTTCTTCCTCGATGCCTCGGGCGACAAACACCTTCACCTCGCGAACATTGGTAAGCTGGTTCGCACCGAACGCCGCGATCATATTCGTAAGACCAGGGCTTGCCCCAAGGCCAATGATACAGGTGACACCCGCTTTCTGTGCCATCGTATGGTAATCATCAAGGAGTGTCAGGGTGGCATCATAATCGTCACAGATGTCAACGTAGTTGATGCCCTTGGTGAGCGCCGCCTTCAGAATGCGCGGGGCGAACTTGTAAAACGGGCCGACGCAGTTCACCGCGACATCAGCATCCTTGAGGCTTGTTTGGAGGCTTTTGTCATCGGTCGCATCTGTCCGAACAAAATCGATTTTTTTGCTTGCTTTAGCAATGGTTTTTGCGCGAGCCTCGTCAATATCAGCGATCGTGATGCTGGAAAACGTCTCCATTTTTGCGAGGCATTGTACTGCGAAGCTGCCTACGACACCGGCTCCCCCAAAGACGACTGCTTTCATAGGAATCAGAAGAGGAAAGAACTGCGTATTAAATATATTTCGCCTTACAGTGATCTCACCAGAGCAAGGGACCACAGGGTTCTTTTTCCGTTGTTCCTTTCATGGATGTTCGACAATTGCACATAATAATGACATAAAGTTAATAAAATAGGGTGTTCTCTTAATAGTAGATAGGAAACATTTTAAAAGAACATGGATTGCAGTGAACCGCGCATGACCACTTATAAAATCGATCCGATGGACGTCACCTTTGAGCCTCTGGCTGGTTCCACCTTCACGAACTTTTTACGCTTGCTTGCACAGAACAAGTTCAAGATAGGTATGATCGGGGTTCCTAGGACCTTGTACTCGGCTGCGATGAGCCTAGTACTCTCACCAATGAACATCTACGAGAAAATCCACTGCAGTAAAGAAATTAAAAATACGGTCATCGATAAATCCCCGCTCTTCATTATCGGGCACTGGAGAAGCGGGACGACTTTTCTTCACAACCTGCTCTCGCAGAACGACCAGTTCGCGTACCCGACCACGTTCCAGACCGTGACCCCTGGTCTGTTCCTTTGTTTCGAAGACTTCGTCAAACCCATGGTCGCAGCATCCCTCCCATCGAAACGACCCGAGGACGACATCGCGCTCGGAGCGGACCTGCCGCAGGAAGAGGAGTACGGTATCGGCAACCTCTCACCGTATTCGTTCTACAACGGCTGGTGCTTCCCCCATAATGTCCTCTTCTATTACAAATTCGTCACCATGGAGAACGTCCCCAAAGAAACGATTGATAACTGGAAAACTGTCTACATGTATTATCTTAAAAAACTCACGCTGTCCCATGGAGGAAAGCAACTGATCCTGAAGAACCCGGCGAATACCGCACGGGTGAAACTGCTGCTTGAGATGTTCCCAGACGCGAAGTTCATCCACATCTACCGCAACCCGTTCTACTGCTTCCTTTCCATGATGCGGGACATCGAGAAAGAAATGACCCTGTACTGTGTCCAGCAACCCCAGGATCACTCCATCTTCGAGACAGCCATGGTGAACCTCTACAACAAGATGTTCGAGAAATATTTCGCTGAGAAACTACACATCCCGAACGGGAATCTCATTGAGATCAGGTACGAGGACCTCACCGCAAACCCCTACCACGAGATAGAAAAAATACATGACGCGCTCGAGTTACCAGGGTTCGAGGCATGTGAAGCGAATCTGAGAAAATACATCGCGTCCCAGCGGAATGTCAAGACCCACAAGTACGATCTGGATGATCAATTAAAACGTAAGATTTACAAGTACTTTAAAACAACGATTGATATGTGGGGATACAACTACACCCTTTCGTAAAGCATGCCGTGTTCATTTCTCTTTTTTCTGTCATTGCTGACTGATCGTTGAACCATCGCGTACTTTATAAAACTCAGATTCTGAAGCAAGAAATTCTCACGTAATCTGCTGAGGTACGATAGACCGAAATTGCATTCGATGCTGCAATGTGCACAAAAAGGATATTTTCCTGCCTGAGAGAAGGTTGCATCCCAAGCTGACGAGTGATAGAGGGAAAAAAGACCCTGGCCCAATGGGAGCTTACGTTGATGGTGTTGGAAACAAGGAACAAGGATGCAATTATCTGGTGAGAGATCAAAGGTGGCTTTCCCAGCCCTACAACGAGGATGTTCCGGTGAATTTCCTCCCCTGGAATGAAACCTCATGTGGGTGAGGCTCATTCGAACATACGGCTCCCAGAAATATTTCGTAATAGTCGTAATGTATTTCTCGTACAACGCTTCATTCCCGAAATACGAAAAACATGGCTTGATATACAAGATAACCTTGTTTCGCCTACTGAATTCGACAAGGTCGGGGATGTTACTGATGTTTTCGTTGGTCGCCGTGTACAGTAAACAAACGTTCTGACTCAACCTTCTTGCAAGCTCGACGCTCTCCATGACCTTCTCAAACCCGTCTATCCCGCGTATCTGTTGATACTCTTTGGGGGCCAAGGTGTCCAACGAGACATAGAGTGTGTCAACATATCCCCTGATTTCATCAGCCTTCTCAGGGTACAGAAGGCCATTGGTTGAAAGGTGGACCCGTAACCCTAGATGTTTTGCTGCCTGAAGCATCTGAGGCAACTCCTTGTTCAGTAAAGGCTCGCCGCCAGTGAAATCAATGAGGTATACTCCGAGTTTCTTCAGATCGTTGATATTTTGTTCGGCATCCGAGAATCGCGCCTGACCAATGTCCTGCAAGTTAGGATTCCTCCAGATGTTGCAGTAACCACATCGGGAATTGCATCGGTAGGTCACAAAATACAGGCATGAGAACAGCGTCATAGCAGAGAATCACCTTTTTGTTCCTAACCGTTTTCTTTTATATATCCTATTCATTTAAACTCTTTGGCACTATCGAACAAGATGATAAGGACTGTTGCGATGCATCTGAAGGAAACGCAGGAGAAAACACTAAGTTCTCGACCAACATTGGTTCATGTCACTGGAATCCAAGCTAATGCTTCTGCGGATGAAAAAATAAAAGCGATTCAAAACGCGGCGACTGCGGCAACAGATTTTTCATGGCTCACGCAAGGCGATTCTGTGTTCATCAAACCAGCGATGAATTCTGGGAAGATGTATCCAGCGACGACCGATCCGCTCGCAATCATCGCGCTGATACGACTCCTGAAAGAGAAGGGAGCAAGGCGTATCGTGCTGGGAGATCTTGCAGGGATTAAGGATGTACGTTTCTACAAGGATTTCTTGCACGGCAGCACTCGGAGCATCATGGAACAGACTGGGATTGCGCAAGCAACCCTACAGGAAAGAGGAGAAGTGGTTTGCTTCGAGGAAGCTGGCTGGGACGGATTCTACCCAGAAACCCCCCTCAAAGGGACACATTGGAAGAATCCCTTGATGGTTCCTTCTCTTCTCAAAGACATGGACCACATTGTTCTTCTGCCTCGATGCGCGCGGCACCTGATGGCTGGTGCCACCCTTGGTATGAAGGCAACAGTCGGATACCTACGGACTGATACGAAAATGGAGCTCCATCGGGATGCAAACACGTTCCACGAAAAAATCGCGGAGGCAAACACAATCCCGTTGTTACTGAAAAAACAACGCCTCGTTCTGACGGTCGCGGACAAGGTGCTGAGCACCTTCGGTCCGAATGACGGCTATGCAACAGCACCGAATCCCGGACTCGTCATCGCCTCTGAGTCTCTTCTCGCACATGATATGGTGTCGCTTGGATGGCTGTTGGAAAACCGTTGTTGTACACCTCAAAAAGAGCTGATGGAATCAAACGATATCAGCAAGCGGTTCGCGAACGCTTCAAACAGAAACACGGTTTTCCTCCTCAGCAGACGACGCATCGCGTCCCTACGGTCTGAACCACTTAGAAAAATCGATCTAAAAACGATTTGGGACGACCCAGTCCTTAATCATACATTTTCACTTCATGATGGTATTCCTCAGGTGACCATCACACCAACCAACGGGTCAGTGCCTGATGAGCTTCATGCGAAACTCAAAAAGGCGGTTGCTCTCATATAAAAGAAAATCGTGATCTTTTTTTAATACCAAAACTATAAGTAATATTCCGTTCCTTTGTTCTTTAAACATGCATCAGTATAAAATTCTCCTTGATAGCGCGCGATGGGAATGCTCACCGAATCTCATCACGTGTTCCAGGCTCCATGACTATTTCGTGGCCAATGGCCATACCATCGTCCAGGAGCTAACAGACTCTGACTACATCATCATCAATTCCTGTGGGGTGACAGACCGAGGGAAAAACCGGACCCTAAACATCGTGAGAAAGTATATAGAACAAAAAAAGGATGACACTACCATCCTTCTGTTTGGCTGCCTTATAGATATCGAACCACAGGTGGTAAAAGATCTTAATGTCATCACTATCGGTCTAAAGGATTCCCAACGCCTTGACGCTCTCTTTTCACGGAGCAAGCTGTTCAGGGAAATTCAACCTTTCTGCGATGATACCCTGAGAACACAACTTGTGCGAGGAAAACACTCAACCGCTGTTACACCGACCACCGACCCGTTGAAGATAGCACTCCTCGATCTGCATCCGTTTCTATTCTCCTTCCCGCTCGTCATGTTCTTCCCGCAAGCAAGGAAAAGATTTCACCAGATAAGAAACCGATTTACCAATACCATGTATGTGGAGATCAGCAAGGGATGCACCGGGAGGTGTAACTACTGCCTTGTCAGGAAGGCAAAAGGGACGGTTCGATCTCGTGAGATCCCTGAAATCCTAAGTGATATTGAAAGATTGTACGATCCTTCAAAGGACCTGTACCTTGTCGCTGATGATTGCGGATGCTACGGCGTGGATAAAGGATCATCAATCATCGAGCTTCTTGACGCCATTTATGGGAGATTCCCTGATATCCGGTTGAAGCTCAACTACATTGATCCACGGTATCTTCTGAAGCATTCCGAGGATTTTCTAAGAATCTTTGGGAGCATGCATATCACCAGTACGATGATTCCACTTCAGAGCGGTTCGCAAAAAGTCTTGAAGCAGATGAACAGAGATTATGATGCAGCCGAGATTCTGAAGTTTATTAATAAAATCAGAACGGTATCACCTAGTACGTTCATCAGTTCTCATTTCATTGTCGGGCATCCTGGCGAGACCTGGAACGAGTATCGCAGGACGCTAGCTGCCGCACGTTTCTTCGATTACCCAGCGCCATTCTCGTATTCGAATAACAAAGGAACCGCCAGTGCAGCTATGAAAAATCAGGTCCCGCGATCTATTTGTTTTCTTCGGTATGCTTTCTTCATACTCTTTCTGAATGTGATTGTGTTGTTCAGGATTGCCGATGCTTCAAAGACACGAAGAATCAAGTAGCTCAGGTTCTCAGTGAAGAGATTTAGCTTCTGGTTAAGAGGGAAAAACTCCCATAGACTACAGGGAGCATATCATCCTTGGAGATGATATCATCATGCACCTGCTGCGAGAAAAATTTCGTGTTGTCGAAAGAACCCGAACCAAAGAGGAACTGATGGAAATCGCCGAACCACCATCGTGCTTTGACTCCCACCTGGTAAGCAAAAACAGGGTCGATGTCACCTTCCATCAACATGCGATACAGTAAGAACGGGAAATCAATCCCGGCATAAATGGAAAGCTCCAGAGAACCCCAGAACCGGGGGTTTATCTCAAGTAAATTTGGTATTCCATTGCGTTGATCGATGCGAAACTCCACCATCGCGACACCGGTCCATGAGAGGCGCTGCAAAAAATCAAGAGCCTGGTGCATGAGACTGTCGTCTCTTACTGTCTCGCGAAGCGTGCTGATACCCCCGTACGGACAGTAGGTTCTCATACGACGCTGCATGATTGCAGCTCGTGGCTGGGAACGACCATTGAAGAGCGCATAAACCCCGATTTCTCCACCATTCGGGATATAATCTTGTACGATACAAGGTCCATGCACCTTAGTCATTTTATGTAAGCATCTTCGTAATTCGGAGGCTGAACCGCAGATCGTGATGCCCATGCCATGTCTACGTAACGATTTCACGATGACTGGGTAGGTGACATCCCCACCCTGGACCTCATCCGTTCCATAGGTCTTTGGAACAGGGATTCCAAGCTCTCGTGCTTTTTTCAAGGTTTTTTCTTTCTGATACGCGATCTCGAACACCTCCGAACATGGTGTTGGTATCTTGGTATATAAGGAGAGTTTCTGTTGATGTCGAGCAAGTAAATAAGCGGTAGATGTGTGTGACACAAATACACAATCATACGAATTATTCTGAAGGATTTTGACAAGAGAATCGAGGTACCTCGCAGAATGTTTCTGGGGATTTGGAAGGAGAAAGTTGCGACGACTGTACTTTGACAGTGGTCCCATTGGGAAAAAACGTTCACTAGCAGTCGTGACATGAAATCCCCTTCGTCCTAATGAACGAATGATCGCTAGGGACGGTCGAAGGTGTGCATCAAGCACGAGGACATGAGCCATATGGACTCCATCAGGGTAATGGTCTCTTCATTCTTAAATTGTACATGCAAAATACTACAAGGAGCGGAATGATAGAGAGATTCAAAAAAAAGTGTAGGTTGATTATCATTGAAAAAAATCTGCAACAACACCAGAGATATATTTAAATTCGGAAGCAACATCTGGAATGGCCAGCAACAGGTGAACCGCAGGTATGATCTAGTGGTTATTAACCAAGAAATAACTCTTAAAAAAGCGACGAGGATCTCAACGGTATTTTCGACTGATGTACTCGATCCCTTCTTCTGTGTAAAAAACAATTCATCAAATATACTTGAAATATCTATTTAAGAAAAAATCACCGGCAGTCCTTCGAATAAGCCGATTGAAATCTAAATGTTCATCTTGAATGCTTCTTCTCAAACAATTGGAGAATGAATAATATTGTTTTACTATGGTGTTTCTTCCACGAAAAAGTTGTTCGACAGTAAGATTTTTTGGTTGAAACACAACCTCTCTTAAATTATATTTCTCCCAATCCTTGGTAAGAATCCTTCCTTCTTTTTCCAATTCATGAAATAATTTTGTTCCAGGAAAAGGAGTTAAGATTGCAAACGCTGCTCTGTCTAACTCCCATTCATCAATCGCTTTCAGGGTAGTTTCAAAAATATCAGGTGTATCTGCATCAAAACCAAATATGAACAACCCAATGATCCTCATCTCATACTCACTAATTTTCTTGACTCCAGATGAATAATCCTGGACCTTGTTTGATGATTTGCCGATATGGTGTAAAGACTCCTGGTTTATTGATTCAAATCCAATAAGCCATGTCTCACAGCCAGCTTTTTTCGCGAGGGATAAAAGTTCATCATCACACTGTAAAATGTTGATATTGCCGTAACAACTAAATTTTTTGTTTAATCCTATCATCTCTTGGAATAGCTGTTTAGTGAAGTGTGCATCGATGGTCATTGAACTGTCGGCAAACATGAATCTTTCTGTTTCAAGAGATTTTATTTCACTTATTACCTGTTCAACTGGCCTTGCTCGAAAACGTGATCCTTCCACATTATTTATGGCACAGAATCTGCATTGATTGGGGCATCCTCTCGACGCTTGTACCACACCAATATAGGGAAAATTCCCTGACGGTCTCCTCGGAGAAGGAATCATCTTGGGATCCACCAGAGGCGCCCGATAAAAAGGTTTCAGTTCTCTATTTTCAAAATCCCTGAGAAGTTTGGGCCAGCTTATTTCTGCTTCACCTATCACCACCGCATCAGCATGTTGTAAAGCCTCCTCCGGAATAGCAGAAGGATGGTAGCCACCAAGCACTACCGTTATCCCCTTTTTTCGAAATTCATCTGCGATTGAATATGCATGCACAGCATTTGGGGTGAGGGTGGAAATTCCAACAAGAGAACCTTTCCAATTGAGATCGACGCTCTGATATCTTTCATCAACATAGTCAACCTTATAGGTATTTGGTGTTATCGAAATCAATTGCTCAAGTGTAATAGAGGGATAAAAAGAGGTATATACAAATTTATTAAACAGACTTGAGCGAGTTCTCGAATGAGCCTGTATCAGTAATATCTGTGTTATTTCTTCCATTCCTATAGACTTCCAATCTGATAATGCATAACAACGATATCTATTTAAAATAAGATTCAACCTTTGAATCCTATCCTATCATCAAAAATATCCATGGTAGTATCCTACTACTCTTTTCATGATGGGGCTCGCATCATAAAACACAGAAAACTATTAAAACCAAGTCTTGCTTTTTCTCCCGGAAACGCGGGTATGATCTAGTGGTTATGATTTCAGCTTCCCAAGCTGGACACACGGGTTCGAATCCCGTTACCCGCATCCAAAACAAGAGTATTGGTCTTACTTATCGCTTGTATGAAGGTAAAATACTCCTGGAGTTTTAGCTCAAGGAACTTGGAAATAACTAGTCCATTGTCTCTCGCTTTTTGTAATAAACCAGCATCAATCAGTAGATTCAAATGTCTCTTCGTCATACGTATGCATACGTATTCCAAAGCATAAATAGCTTCTCATAACCCTCATTCTTAGATTCTAAAGATAGCATATCCCAGTCTTAATTTAATTGACTCCAGAACCCTAACTTAGTTGCTCACACATCTGATAACGATATTCCTAAACATTTATCATACTCTTTTGGATAACAAATCTGGGGAGGATTGTATGAGAAGAAGAAATCCCTCAGACATAACTGTCAACGAAGAAACTATTTCTGTCGATAAAAATGGTCATGCATCGTATATTGATTTCAGTAATGAACAGGCGGATATAATCATCCTAGCATACCAACCAGGCATAGGGAAAACATATAACATACTTGAATACATGAAGAGTAATCCAAGTAGTTTCTATTTTACTGATAGACACAAAGTAATACAAGATAATACCCGAAAGTGGGATGAACAAAATATTGAATACGCCCATTGGGAAGGGTTCGGAAGAAAATGTAAAAATTCAAGGTTAAAGAATATTGTTGATGAGTATGGTTTAATTCCATCAATAGCATGTTCCCATTGTAGTAGAAGAAGATGTAGTTATAGAGGTCAATTTACTCGAAGAGAAAGAGTATTCGCTCCATTTGAATATCTTCCAATTAATCATGTGATGAGTGATTTACCAGATATTATTTTTTTAGATGAAAACAAAGTGAAAGTTGATACCGCTTCTTTTAATCAAAACCAAACAGTTGAATGGTTAGAGACAATATCTCATTATTCTGATGTGCCAAATAACTGTATTCAATCTATGAGGGAAGGTAATCATGCATTTTTCACTAATGAAATATTTAGAGAATTATCAACATATCATCGAGAAGCACAAGACACAGCATTTGAAGGGAATCATCTAGACGATGTCAGGATAATAGGAAGAATAAATCCATACTCTCTAAAAATGTACTTTAAATTTGCAGAAACATATCATGACTTTCAACGAGGCGGATATTACATTCCTTTCTGGTATCATGCATTTGAAGTAGTGAATAGTAACAAAAAGGTGGTATTCCTAGATGCTTCATTCAATAAAGATTGGTTCAAATACATGCTAGAATGTTTTAATGGAGAAGTTGGATTTGACCGAGTTATTTCTGTACAGATTTACACAACTAATGAAATCAATCATAACACAATCGTATATAACATGCGACATAACGCTGAAAGAGCGAGTTGGATGCCAAGGGAGTCAATAAGGCGTTATATCATGACTTGGTTTCCACAGCATTTGAAAAAGATAAAGGAGATATATGGTGAGGAAAACGTTGGATTGATAACTTTTAAAGAGGTTGTTGAATTAAAGAATAAAAAATATTTTGAGTTATTTGATACTCCTTTTCTCGGTAATCTTCGGAGTAGTAATGCCTTCGAGGACAAACGAGTCTTAGTTGTTTTAGGAACATATTTTGGTATGCAGAATCAGTTATTTGAAAATCTGGAGAAAATATTTGATGTCCATAACCGAGAACAGATTGTTGAAGAGGAAGAAACAAGACAGAGTTTTGTTAGAGCAGGATTTAGTGATTTTTTAAGACCGCTCCATCCGGATAGTTTGTATAATACGGTTCTACGACCAAAACGACGAAGAAGATTTACAGATAGTCAACCTTTGGAATATATGGGTGATGGAGATCCTAGTAATTATGACAATCTGGTTATGCCAGTTGATTGGCTTCAAAGTGGTATCTGGGATAGCGAAATGTACCAAGCATTTCATCGAAATAGAGGATTGCAGAATAACAGAGTCATCTTTGGTTATTGTTGGTTTCCTGCTGAAATATTGAAAGAATTCCATATCGAATCAGTAAATCGAGATGTTGAATCCGAACAAGCATTTTGGGATAAATTAGAGAACCAGGAGATTGAAAGAAATCTTATGAATTCCCTTGTAACAGAAATTAGCTTGTCAGAAAGACCACTTAAAATGAAAACACATCTGTCTGAAAAATATAGGATGTTTGGAGGGGAAAACAGAGATAGAATTGAGCAGTTTATCAATAAATATCTGGAGATAAAAGAAAGAATAAGGCCACCAAGAAAATGAGTAAAAGTGATAGATTTTCTCCTTAAAAAGTAATAGAAAATGAGAAATGAATATTTCTTAAGGAGGGAATATTCATAAAACCTATAATATATATTATAATCTGAGATGGATGATGTGCTAAAGAAGGGAGATTACGTAAGAGTAAACGAGAAAATTCTAGTTGACGACCAATATGACCCGCCTAGAACTGATTTTAAAGACAGATATGGAATAATCGAAAAAGAAGATAAAAACTATCCTTCAGTTCAATTCTACAGATACGGAGAAAAAGATCCATCACTACCTATGAAAATCCCTACTGTTTGTCTAGAGAAGATAACAGAAGAAGAGTTCTGGTTAAATCGGATATAAATATCGTTATATTCCGTTATGGGACTCGTATTCGTTAGAATTCCATAAAAATCCTCTTCTCCCCCAGACAAAGATATACATAAATATATATGCGTTATAAACATATCAATATGAGAAATAGGCATCTTTCTCTATAATCTTTTATTAAAGTCGTTTCTTTCGGTTTGATTCAATTTTGTGGTGAGGATGTCATCTAGCTCTTTTTTAATATTAGGTTCTTTGTAAAAGTCCTGGATTATTCGATATGCTTGGATTATATGTTCTTGGATGTTTTTTCCTCTTTTAATCCTTTTGAGCTTTGTCCAAGAATATCCTTCATCAAAGAAAACCTCTAATGACTTGTTGAAGTAATGAACTAATTTGTTTTGATATTCATTTTTAATAAATTTCTTCTCTACATCTTTCGCTAACAATTCTTTTGCCATTTCTAAACAACTGAGAGTTTTCCAAGTGAATGTTTCTGGATGATATGCACCAATTAAAAAATTTATTCTTACATCTTCGACCATATTTACTATATTGAGAAAATTTGCATTCGCTATAGCAATCATCTTATTATCCGAATCAAATGCAATTCCAATAGCGATAAAAGAGAGTCCAAGAGTAATTGGTATCGCCATTGGTGAAACAATATCAAGTGTAAATTTTCCTGTCCAATAGATTGCGAATATCACAGCTCCAAAACTTATAAAAATGATAATTGCACCAACATCTTCAAATCTTTTTCCCCATGATGAATAATATTTTTCTGTTCGATGAGGTTTTTTTCTAATAAACCATTCATCTCCAATTTTTTTAGGATCATCTTTTTTACCAGTCATAATGTCCGTAAGAAATATTTGAGCTTTCTTGAATCTGCTCTGTCGTCCAAAAATAAATAAGATGATAATAACTTCAGAAGCTATTGATGGAATAAAAATTAACCATTTTTCGAAGAGATTAAGACTATACGAACCAATTCCCATAGTAACAATGATTGCTAGTGCCCCAAATACAATCGCATAACCAGTATTAATTGTATGACAGAAATATTGAATCCAATCCGAAACACTTACAGGTTGTTTTACCATTTCCTCCCTCGAGTTATGGTTTCATAACATCTCATTAGATTAATATGATATTTGATTTATATTTTTTCTGCATAAGATATATAAAAACAAATGTTTTTATGATGATGGTTTGATAAGTGTTAAAATGAAAGGAGAGGAAAAATTACAATTAATAATTTATTTAATTGTTATTGTTGCAATAGTTGGATCAATACTTGGACTCTCTGCCAATACAACCAACATGATAATTCAATGGCTGCTAAGTATCTTCATTGGTGTTCTCACATCGATGGTTGCGGGATACTTAGTAGAAGCTTTTACAGGGAATTTATTAAAGAAAATATTAATAAATATTCCAATTACTGATGATTTTAATATATCTATTTCTGTTTTTGTAATAACAGTTTTTGTAGTAAAAATCTTATTGTTTGGTTTCTAAATATCTCCTCACATCTACAATTTCATACGTTCTCTTTTCAATTTAAATCTATGTGCGAATCAAAATGACAACCCTAATATTACCTGTTTCAAGGAAAATTTAATTTACTATTGCACTCCAACCTAAGTAAATACCTCTTTCAGGCCAACCGTCTTGATACCTTGTGATTATTTGTAGTCCAATGAAACCTACAAGACCAAGGTCAGTAATATTATCAAATTGTTTTTTCCCCATCTGGCCTATCGAATAAAGTTGTGCTGAATAAAAGAAAACAGTAAAGGAAAAGAAATTGACAGGTTTAAATCCAGAATACCAATTGGCAAACCTCCATAAAAGTGAGTCTGGGGGCGAATATGGTGGTGTAATAGTCCAAAGAAGAACGAACATTAACAATAAATTTAAATTTTCATCAATCTCACCATTAATATATACCAGGGCATTCGTATTGATATAATCTTCTCTCTGAGCAATCTTTTCCAGAATAGGATGAGTCCTCTTAGGTATGCTATTTCCAGTGACAATATCCTGTACTCTTTGGAGACTCATTCCCTTCGGCAACAACCCATACTTGTTCAAATCCACAACTGCATCCTTGAAGATAGGAATAGCCTCATCCTTGGTTGTTGTCTGATTCAATCGTGCCCTGAACTCAACAAGATACTGCTCTAGGTTCTGGTATTGTTGTTTGGTGAGTTTTACCGTGGTGTTCCCGAATCCCTGGATGCCGCACGCCTGGGAAGTAACCTCAACAAGGTTATCGGATACCTTCACAACACTGGAGTTAATGCTTGGTGCGACAGCGACACCGATGAAAAGGAAGATGATACCTATTGCGAGGAGTTTCTTCATTTTCATTATCACATCCCTGAGATGTTATATGGTTGTTGTGCTGGGTGCCAATCAAAATTAATCCAAGGAAAATTAAGGTATGGTAACTCTGGGAAACCAATGGAAAAGAGGACACCTTGAATTTTGTAGGGAAGGTATTTTGGTTGACCCCAATAATTCTTTGACCAATAATGAAATAAACCACCAAACCAGGCGTTTACTGTATTGTTATAAATATTATTTTTTGTAACTATGCTGAAAGGATATACTTCAATGCCATAATTATTATTGGTTAGTTCATTATGTATAACCTTACCCCAGGATGAAATTATCCCAATACCGCAATGGAGAACTATATTATCCCTAAGTTCATTTCTGAGTCCCCAAATGTAAATGCCGAACTCACCACAATTGCTGATGAGATTTCCGATAACTTTACTATAATTTTGACCACCCCAGCCACCATCGATACCTCTTCGACAATTACTAATAATATTGTCGCAAATAAAATTACTATGACCATAACTCTCTAGACCTATCCCACAATACCCGCCAGCCCACCTGATGGTATTATTGGTTATCCTACAATAACTAGAGCCGCATACAATGATGCAATTACCTGAATAATAAAGAGTATTATTCGAGACAATACAATTATTGCAACTCGGCTCGATATCCACAATGTACATATCGCCATTACCTTTATTTTCAATATGAAAACCTGAGATAGTCACATTTCTGACATCGACGATGAAAACAGTATATTTTCCTTCTCCATTGATGAAAGGTTTCCCAGTATCATTTCCATTCCCCAATTCGTGAGAAATCCCTATTATCGAAATCCCTTCGACCGTGACACTTATCCCATGTTCGTTATAGGTTCCGCTAAACACTTCGATGGTGTCCCCAGGACTAGAATGATTCAATGCCTCAATAATCGATGTGTAATCTCCATCTCCTGGTTCATCATCAACCGTGATGATTTTTCTGTTATGAATCTGTTCCGATGGTATTGACGGAATAACAGCTGTCCCAATGAACAAGAGAATGATTCCAACAGCCAAACACTTCCGTTTCATTGTTCTTTTCTCCCCGATACGATTTAATAATGCTGGTTCTCCTATAAGAAGGTTATTAACTCAAAGGATACACTGCCTCCATATGAAAATTGAAGAGCGTTAAATACAACCTATTTCTTTATTCTCTTGTGGAAGACATGAACATTGAAATCCCATCTAACCTCATCAGAGCGATGTTGACCATTAACGGTATTGTTTTCGTCTCATCCTTAGCTTTGATTGGATACCAACCTAAATTTGTATCATCAATCTTCTTCTTTCTCTACGCATCAATCGTAAGCATGGTAATATGCTTCTATGTCTGGTTCAAAGAGAAGACCTATCAAGATGAGTTTAATCAGCAATACCATGGTCATCCTGACCTCGAACATGCATGGTATAGGACTCAGTATCCAGAGATGTTGAGAGAGTTCTATAGGTTAAATATGATATGCTTTGGGGTAATATATTTCATAGCTCTCATCGGGATGGCTATTGGGGCACTCTTCTAAGTCCATATTATATCCTCTCCTGAATGTGTGTATCTTATACAAAATGTGTGTCTATAAGAGGTTTTAATGAAGATACAGAGGGGTATTCAATTCCAGGCATATTACCCCTATCTTCGTGAAACACCTGTGTAATTAAAGAAAAACCTTGTATATACATACCAAAATCTTTAGCTATACAGCACCTTTAGTTTCTACCACCTTACCCTCAGAATTCATGGTGTTGAGCACATTACTTTGTCGTAAATCTTCTTTAAATCCTCATCAGACTGGCAATTATAATGCATGAGGTCCACATCACCTTTTAGACTATGTCCCATAAGGATTTTCTTAATGGATGTTGGTCCACCTCGCCTATCCCATTCCTGACTGAAGTATTTACGGAGGTCTTTTACATGGATCGGGGCACCTTTGAAAATATTGGATATATGATTTTGATAGAATAATCTCTTTAACCGCCCACCTTCATTAAAGTAAGTAAGGTATTCAAGGAGTGCGTTTTGTGCTTCTTCATTGAAATATGAGATACGACTTTTCTTCGTCTTTGTGCTTTGTCCATTCTTTGGGTCATGATTAATATGGACTAATCTATTATCAATGTCAATATCACAGGGATCTAGCTGATACATTTCTTCAGATCTCATTCCAGATGATGCACCAAGCAGTATGATTGCTTTGAGTTGTTTGAAATATTTATGTCCGTTAAAATATTGGATTGTCTGATGTATTTGCTCTTGAGTTATTCGATGGGGTAAATATTCTGGTTCTGCAGGAAGTTTAATGTTTTCCGCCCAACCAATACCGAGGTAAGTAAGGTATTTTCTAATCTGATAGATATGTTTTCTATATGTTGATATGGATAGTCGCTCCTTCAACATTTTACAATATTCCAAGGTCTTTCCAAAATCCACTTTCCAATGAACAAAGTTAAGGTAGCTTATGAGACAATGTTTACAATTTTCACCCCATTCAGCGGATATTCCTTCAATGTCTCTGAGAGTAAAGTATTTATCCACTTCTTCGTTTGAGATTAAAGCAGGTTTCTCCTGTTGGACAGGGCTTCCCAAGCTGGACACACGGGTTCGAATCCCGTTGCCCGCATCCAAACAAAGGGGATAATTCATGAAAAACAAGGTAAGTATCGGCGATCGAGTCGAACTAATCTTCATCAACGACTCGATGACGCGGTTGAAACCAAGAGATCAAGGGACCGTGACGAAAATCGAGGACGAATCCGATGAAACCCTGGTGTGGGTGCAGTGGGACAACGGCGAGCATCTCGCACTCCTCGACCCAATCGATAAGTACAAGGTCATAAAAAAATAAGAAAAAAAATAATGGTTAGGGAAACCCGAATCTGCTGACGAGTTCTTTGAACACGGTCATGAGATGCGAGAACCATTGCATGATCGTTTCAATAAAGGGGTTCATGAGGAGCTGACTTTGCGGCATGGTCACCGCAAGCGGGTCTGACCAGTTGCTCTCAGCACCCAAAACATCCTTCGCCTTCACCTTCACCGCATAGGTTCCCTTGACGGCCCAGGATTTCTGCGCGGTCGCACTCGCCCCGGAGGCGTACGGCCCGAGCCAGGTGCTGACGTTGCCGTCACCCCAGTCCCACATATAGAAGACCTGATCATCGTCAGGATCCGTCGTCTGGGTCGAGTACAGGTAGGACGTCCCGGTCTTCCCCTGGGTCTTCCCCGAAGGTTTCTGTGGCTTCTCAGGCGGTGAATTGGTCGGTCCACCACCATAGCCAGTAAACGTATGCGCACCCGCGGCACCGATATAGGGGTGATTTTCGACCCTCCCGGATGCATCCTGCGCATGGATGTAATAGGACACGGTTGTCCCGTCCACCTGTGCAGGGATCACCGCATGGTAATTATCATTTCCTTGAGGCTGCATCTGGACGAAGTGCCAGCTTCCATTGTCCGCCTTCCAGTAGACACCAGTCGAGGCGGCGATGAGAGGCTGACCGCTGTAAGGATAAATCTTAGCAACGATATCGTATCCGGCAGGGTTTGTTTGATTGCCGGTGAGTGGCGTGTGCTCGAGGTAGAGCATGTACCGGTCTGTGATCCCCATAATCCTGCAATGAATCGCATCCGAGGATACCCAAGGGTCACAACCGACGTCATCAAATCCCAGGATTTCATATCCAGGCATCGCGCTTTGATAGGATGCGATCGCGTCATCATCCCATTGATCACCCATCATTGGTACAAAGACCTTGTTGTTCAGGATGAACGAGTTCGTATATGGCTCATCCAACGGTGTATAGACTCGCACAACATGATAGGGAGTCCCATAACAACTCGTCTGATTCTTGAAATACGAAACCGCTCCCTCGATCTCATCATACTGGGAATCACTGGAAGGAACCTGACGAATCATAATCGTGTCCGGTGAAAGGTACTTCCCCCAGCAATCGATGTGTTTGATGTACTCGCCGTTCACGTCAGGCACAACATGATACGTAGTGATGCCTAGATAGTCATGCACTGTCTGATTGATATGCTCATGCGTCATCCCCGAGTTCTCCTCCCACACCAGGTTGGTTGAGATGGCGATACCCTGCCCATCGGTCATATAATTGCCACCGGCAGTCACGAGCGACATGTTGTAATGTGGCAAGCTTTGATTCATCGCATATTTGGTAGGAATCTGGTCATCATCGGGCCGCGGCCTGTTGTACGCGAAATCCACGACCCCCTGCTCTGAAGCATTCGTAATAATGAACCATGGCCCGTAGTCACGCGTCCAATATGTATTGGTCGGGGCGATCAGAAAACTGCAATGATTGATGTTGATTCCGTGACTTTGGTACTGAGTGAGCACTGAGTTTTCTTCAGAAGTGCTTGCGACGATGGTTACTACGTTGACGTCCTCTGCCATTTCCTTGATGATGTTATAGGTGATACCAAATTGATACCGGATGAGGGCGCCTTCCATCGGCTCGAATTCCGCTGGCTGCCTGATTAGTTGGGTTACTCTTGTTTGACTTACATCCATTGGTTGTTGTACGGTAGCTGCACCTGCAAAGGTCACACAGAGAAGGATGGCGACCGCAATCATGCTTACAATTTTCTCATAATATGTACGCATCTTATGTATCCCCCTAATTTTTTTGGAAAGACATATGTTCATTAGTTATGGAACACGCAGTAGAGTCATGCATGAGTTTGCATGTACGACCTTGGGTTTGTCAGTTGGCGTTAGACGTTCAGGTTCTTAAGCAGCATCTCAAAGAAATGGTAGAGATGTGGGAAGAACTGTTCGAAGAAGTTCCCGAAACGTTCGATGAGCGGCAGGTTGAGCGGCATGGTCACGATCAGCGGGTCTGACCAGTTGGTTTCATGGCCGTTGACGTCCTTTGCCTTCACTTTCACGGAGTAGGTTCCCTTGGCTGCCCAGGACTTCTGTGCAGAGGCGATTGATCCAGAGGCATACGGTCCAGTCCATCCGCTGATGTTGCCGTCACCCCAGTCCCACATGTAAAAGATCCCATCAGATTCCGGGTCAGTGGTGTGCGTCGAGTACATGTAGGTTGCTCCTGGCTCCCCTGATACTCTCCCGGTTGGTGTCGCAGGGACTTCCGGAGGCAGGTTGGGATATCCAGTGGTAAGGTCTGCCAGGTATGGCATGGCGTTGAACCCGGTCACCATAAGCTGAACAGTCCCAGAAACATTGACTGGTTCGTAGAAGTGGATGACAGCATGCCCTTTGGCATCAGTGTAGCCATTCCCTAGAAGCCTGCCCTCAAAGGAGATCGCGCACAGGGCGCTGGTCGCTCCAAGAACATCAACCTCGAAGGTCTGGGCACCATAGGGGACGAAGGAGTCGTGTGTCACAGTCATGGTGACAGGTGTTTTCGTGCGGACCTGCACCGAAGGGTCACCGAAGACGATCCAGGTGTCAGCCATTGCAATCCCGTCTTGGCCATAGTTATCGATCATCGACATCGCGCCATTATAGCACAGGCCGCCAAAGGTTGTCTTCGTGTTGTTCGCATACTTCCCCACAAGGATGTTGTTGAACTCATCCTGGGCTTCCATGGGCGGGTCCCAACTCTGACTAATGGAGGACATATACACCCCTATCGCTCCGGTCGGCTGTCCGTTATGCGTTGCCCGCAGCCAGGCTTCCCCGAAGCAGGTCGTGTCATCGAACTCCCCGTTGTTGCAAGCGACCGAGGTGATGAACGGAAGCATATTATCATTCGTCAAAGAGTTCACGTTGCTGTTGCTAAAGCCGCTGGTGCCCCAGGAGGTTGGTGAGCCGTGCCCGCAGTAGTTGAGGATGCTACGGCCTGAGTTCAGCGCGTTGGAAACCATGGTCGTAGTCGGTTCACCTGGTGAGTCGTTGCCACCTTGGCTCCCACCGTAGAACTCATCGACATTGGTATACGTGAAATTGAGCAGTAAGGTGCGAATGTTGCGGATGTGCTGGTAATCGTATTCACCGTCATCCCCCACACCGTACTCGGAACCAATTCCGGTCCCGTTCTTGTACCAGGTGGCGCCCGGCTGAGGATCGCGCTCGTAAGCAATAGTACGATTCACCTGCGTCTGAACCTGCCCGATGTTCTCCGCGGAGAACCGTCCGACGAACAGGTCAACATAGTGATCGCTTCCGACGATTAAACCGTAGCTTGGATCGGACGCCCCACCTTGGGAATATAAGGTGGGCACTTGTGCCGCGTCACCGACGAGGAGGACGTAGGTAAGTCCTTGCGTGTTGTAAATGTTCGCTATATACGCTTTGATCGCATCCGCGTTGCCAATGGTCGAGACGTTGACTAACGTTGTTGGGATTCCTTTCATATTTTTCCATTGTATCAAAGGTACCACTGCACTCCAGAAATTATCATAGGTGATCACCAGCATACTACCTTGGTCTGAGACAGGGGTGTACTTCCCGGTGTTGAAATTGAGGAAATGCTGCTCATAGATAGGGAGGAAGTCGCTGTCGACCTTCGTGAGGATGGGTTGTCCAGGGCTCGTAAGGGAAACTGTTGTCGTCGGGAAGACTTGCACGGTGATATCGTTGTAATAGCGCAACGTCGCTGTGACAGGGTTGTATTGGAAGGGTTGAATCGTCACGACCTGACCATGGAAATCCCTCAGGTAGTAGGAGCCCTGCAACTCCGCTATCTTAGATGGATACCAGGTGTCCTGCGTATAGACCGTGCCAAATTCGTAGGGCACGTCAGCAGGGTTAATGGTCCGCGGCAGATTCCCTTTCGAGGGTGCGACATGGATGCCTTGGTAGTCGACGTACGATGACGCGAGCACACGGATGTCCATGGTCGCTGCATTCGGGATGATGATGCTGCGGGATATCGAGGGAAGGTCTGGTGCGCCTGCAATCAGGCTGCAGGTTTCTTTCCCTAATTGTATCTGGACGTAGGTGTTGTCATTGATTTTGACCGGTGTCATGGAAAACGCGCCAAGGACATAATGAAGCGTGGTGATGTCCCCAGTGGTTTGGACTGAAATCATGACACTGTCTGCTCGTGCGACATTGAATGGTTGTGTTCCTTGTGACGCTCCACCGAAGGCAGGCAGAGCGCTGGTTGCAGTCACAAAAAGGCCTACAAATAAAATTATTATTTTTGTCATGGTGTTCTTTTTCATGGTATCCCCCTACTTTTATGGTTTACTCTATGGTGGTTCATTAAAGAGGTACTTAGTTGTACAGAACTCTACCATCTCTATATATACTTTTCTTATATAAAAAAGGTTTCTGGAGGAGCTATTTTTGTCTTATCATGAAAAATCGAACAGGTTCCTTTGTTTCCCAAGGTGGGTCAAGGAGGAGAATTTCTCAAGGATCGGCTCCACCCGTTCCCTGGAGAACTGATGCTCGTCGCACATGATACGGAGCACCCGGGACGGATCCGGTGCCGACCATTGCATCGCATATTCCTCAGTGACGTCCGGCTTCAGGAAAATCCTTCTGATGGTTTCGATTTCTTGTTGAGGCAGTTTTTGGCTTAGTTCAGGGATTGTCTCCAGCGCATTCTCAAGGCATCCTGTTTTTTTGATCAGCTGGAGGCTTTTTTTCGGGCCGAATCCCTTGATGCCGTCGTTGAAATCCGTGCCGATGAGGATCGCGATGTCCACGAGCTGCTCCTGGGTTACCTCGAGTGCTTTCAGACCAGGCTGCAACCGGATGACCTCGGGATGCACCGTCGTGTACGCATTCTTGCCTGGCAGTTTACGACGCTCCGATGAGGTGAGGTTTCTGACAAGGATCGGTGAGCCGAAGAGCACACAGTCGAAGTCCTGAGAACCGACCGCGTACGCATCCCTTTTTCTCACAAGGTAGCTTGCCTGCGCTTCACCCTCGGACGGCGCCTGGATGTAAGGGATGCCAAGTGCATCAAGGAGGTCTTTGCTCTGTTGGATTATCTCATCGGTGACCCGAGAGGTCTGCGACGCCTTGCTTTTTGCGGTCTCAAGATCCCCTCTCTCGAGTGCTTCCTTCCAGGCCTTCTCCGCCTGCTCCTTGCGCTCCTTACGGTGCTGGATCGTACGTGCCTTGAGCGGGTGCGGGACACCGTCAAAGACGTAAACCGGACGGATGCGTGCCTCGACAATGTTCGCGGTGCGGTAGAACAACCCGGAGAGATGCGACGTGATCCTCCCCTGAGCGTCTTTCAGCGGCGTGCCGTCACGCTGCCTGATGATCGCGAGAAACTGATGAAGTACGTTGTACCCGTCGATCGCGATGACACGGTTCTTGAAATCCTCAAACGCACATGGTTCCTTAGTAAACAACTCCCCGAGATCAACACCCATTCGGTGCATGAATCGTGTCCTCGGATAAAATGTTTTCCCGGATTCCGATATGTTTAAGGAAAGAAGGCAGATTCCCTTGTTCGATGAAACGAGACCTCATCTCCATGCTTGACGTTAAAAACGATCTTGAGGACATCATCGATCTGAGCATGAAGCTTAAGCAAGAGTTGAAACAAGGGAACTCCATCGAGGAGCTGAAAGGGAAAACCCTTGGGATGATGTTCGAGAAGCCAAGCACTCGTACTCGAGTCTCGTTCGAAGTCGGGATGACGCTGCTCGGCGGCCATGCGATCTTCCTCAGCACCAACGATCTGCAGCTCGGCCGCGGGGAGAGCATCCAGGATACGGCACTTGTGCTGTCACGCTACGTGGACCTGATCATGTACCGTGCGAAGAGCAACGACGCGATGAAGGAACTGGCGAAATACGCGACCGTCCCGGTCATCAATGGTCTTGACAACAAGGAGCACCCGTGCCAGGTCATCACCGATCTCATGACGATCAAGGAGCACAAAGGAACGTTGAAAGGCCTCCAGTTTGTGTACCTGGGTGATGGAAACAACAACATGGCACACTCGTACCTGCTCGGTTGCGGCATCGCAGGGATGAACATACGGATTGTTGCGCCAAAGCAGTACTGGCCTGAGAAATATTATGTCACCGAAGCAAAAAAATTCGGGGTAAACGTCGACATCATGGACCAAGTGAAGGGCGCCACCAGCAACGCAGACGTGGTCGCGACCGACACGTGGGTCTCCATGGGAGATGAAGCAGAGAAGGAAAAACGCATCAAGGAGTTCCAAGGGTATACGATCGATCAGACCGTGATGAAGCAAGCGAAAAAAGACGCGATTTTCATGCACTGTCTGCCCGCGTACTACGGCCTTGAGGCAACGAAAGACGTCGCACATGGTCCGCAGTCCGTGATCTTTGATGAGGCAGAGAACAGACTATGGGCGCAGATCGGTGTCATGGTCACGCTTTATCGGGACACGTTCTCGTAGTTCACGAGGACTTCACTGGTGACGGTCCAGACAGGTAGCATCTCAGGGTAGAGCGACAGGATCTCGGTTGTGATTGTTTTGATGTCTGTGTGAAACGAGCCGCTCGGGAATCCTCCGATGAGGCAGACGATGTTTTTGTTCTGATGTACCTTAAAATAGTCAGAAAGGGTTGTCGGTGTCCCGGTTTTTGAGAACGCAAGGACAAGGTCCGCATCTGTTTTCGCAATGACTTGCGCGAGTGTCATGTGGTGGTTCAGTTCAAGGAGCGGATGTTTTTCGTTTGGGACCGCGCCGGTTTCGAACAGCTGTTCCATGAGCCCGAGGAACCGCTCGTAGCTGCGCATGATCCGTGTCTCGGGATGGACAGTGATCATCTCATCGTTTCTGGTGTGAATGATGACCTTAAGCTTTCCTTGTTTGTTCGCGACGGATTCAAGTGCTGTCAGTAAAAAAAGATGTGCCATGTCTGGTCGCCCACGTCGCCGCCCTTCGGGAAGTCCGGTCATTGCCGCATGATGGTAGTTCGAATCAAGAAGGATGCGCGCCGGCTCTTTCCCTCGTTGCCTCGCATGTCCGATGACCGCGGGGTGATGCACAAGCTCTCGCGGCACCAGCTCAAGCTCCGCTTCTGCGAGTACCAGGGTCAACATCTGGTTCCTCAGCTGAGAATCTCCGCAAGCTTGTTCTGTTTCACACCATATTTTATTTCCTGTGCGATGCGTCTGCCGGTAGAGAGATCCGTCTGGATAAGTTCAGAGTACGGTGAGCCTGAGATGTACGGGTTCGTCCCTGCGACGATGCGCGCGGAGATCTCGAAGACCTTGAACTCGAGGTCCTCGGTCACGACGGTCTCAAGGCAGAACGGGCCGATGATGCCGCCAAATAGTTCCAGTGATTTCTCGACCACGGCCTCACCCATCTTGAACACCTGGGGGAGCAGCGATTCTCGCATGACGATCGGGATGTTGCCGGTGACGACGAAGGTCGGGTGAATCCCAAGCTCCTCGAGTTCCGCGATGGAGCCAAGCCGCTGCACCTCATCGATCGTTGTCTCATCACGCCGGTCCATGGACAACAGCTGCAGGCTACCTTTTTTCAGCTTGTACGCGTTGTCCTGTATCGGGGAATAAAAATAATGAAGATAGTACCTGGTCCCCATGACGAACTCTTGGATCGTGTACGGCTTGTCGTGCTTGACGCGCTTTGAAAACTCCATGAACGTCTTGGCGATGAAAAACCCCTTCCCGCCTTTTGCACCATGGTACTTCACAATCACGGGCTTGTCGATGTTGCGTGGATCCTTGACTTCCTTGGGCATGGTGATCCCCGCACCCTCGAGCCATTCCCGCTCCTTCTCACGGTCTGACTCCCACATGAGCACATGCCGGTTCCCGAACGTCGGAACCTGCAGAGTGAGGAAGTTCTTCGGGCCGAGGTACTCGACGAACGAACCATGCGGTATCACGACCACGTTTTTCTGTCGAAGCTCGTCAGAGTATTTCGGGATGTCCTTGTAGTTATCGACCGTGAAAAACTCGTCAGGCTTCCCCAAGGGGAACGCGTCATAGAATTTTTTGACCTCACCGATCGAGATTCCTAGGGTTTTGAAGCCTTCCTTTTTTGCGCCATTAAAAATCTGAAGGCTGGAATGCGAGCAGACCGTCGCAATCGTCAGATTCTTCGCATCATAGGTGGAGAGTAATTCTTGTAGGTTAATTTCCGCCATCGCAATCTAACTCCCAATGCTAGGATAACGCGCGGCCTTTTTTTATCAGTTTCGCTCAACAAAAAAAGCAGATGACTTTTCCCTAATACCGTTTCTTGGTTTCACGGAGGGATTCTACGATTTCCTTGCCGAAATTCGTGAGACGATATAGCTTGATGTCCTTGTGTCTGCCTCCCTCGATCTGCTCGACGAGGTTCAGGCTCAACAGCGACTCATCATCGCGGTACCGGGAGTTCATCCCGCGGATCGCACCAATCACGTTCGTCGGCGTCGTCTTCACATTATACGCGATCTCCGAGGTATAGCTTCCGCTTGGGCTAATCTCGAACAGATAATCTGCGATTTTTTTCCGAACGCTACTTCTCCTCAATGACCGAATAACAAGTGGTTTCAACATCTCTGAAGAAATAAGCGTTTGCTCTCCATCCTGCATCCCTTCCACTTGGCTAGCAAAGGAATTGCATTTCGTGTTAATAAACTAATCGGTCTCCATCGACGATGCACGCGAAGAATGGTCGGTAGAACGAAACAGATAAATCCATGATTCCGCATACCTCTGCAAGGATGGGATCGCATGTCAATCAAGAAAGAACTGTTGAATGAGCTGACTGAATTTCAGTTGAAGCAACTCGCGGAAAGCAAAGGGATTATCTTCGCTCTTAACACCGTGCAAAAAAAATATTATGAGAATAAGATGGAAAAAGACAAGCTCGTTGACCTCATGTCGGAAAGCAAACATCTCACGGTCACGGACATCGAACAGTTTATTCACACCACCAACAAGAAGCTGTAAGCACCCTTACCTGCTCGTGGTGACCCCTACGCGTTTGCAGTACCGTGCAATCGGGCAACGGTTGCAGAACGGGGAGACCGGCACGCAGATCGTCTGACCGAACCTGACGAACAGGTCATTGAAATCATCCCAATATTGTTCTGGAAGGAGTTTTTTTAGCGCAATTTCGGTTTCCTCAGGTGTTTTTGTCCGGATCCAGCCAAGTCTGTTCGGGACGCGATGGCAGTGTGTATCGATCGGTAAAAACCCGTGTTTCTTATGACCGTACACCATGACGATGTTCGCTGTTTTCCTTCCGACCCCTTTCAGTTTCAACAGTTCATCAAAATCATCGGGTACCTCACCGTGGTAGTCCCTGAGAAGCGTGGCCGATATTTCCTTGATTCTCTTCGCTTTTGTTTTATAAAAACCGACCGGGTAAATCAGTTTCTCGATTTGTTGTGTCGGTATTGTTGAGAGCTGCCGGGGCGTGTGATAGTCCTTCAGCAACCGTTGTGTCGCTACTTCCGTGACCTCGTCTTTCGTCCGTAGACTCAGCAGACAGGAAATCAAGGTGACGAACGGTGTATCCGGAATGTCGGGTTTCGATCGTGAGACGATGGGTTGTCCGTAGTTGCGAAGCCCCTGTTTGAGCAAGGAAAAAATCTCATCGATATGGGGTATGGTGCGCGACATGCAAAAAACGAAGCCGTCTGTATTTAATAAAACAATCTCATGTTAATAAGGAAAAAAAGAATGACGGCTATCGTCGCCGTCTTAAAATGACCACTACCACGGCGACCGCTGCTACAACAGGCAGCAATTCAAACCCGGGTGTTTTCTTCCCTGTATTATTCCCACCGGTGTTATTACCAGGGTTCCCACCAGGAGGTATCGAAAATGGGATTTTCGAGTTCGGTGCCCAATCACCCCACCACTCACGCGTCGTTTGGTTCGCTGCCACGGTGGTATACTCAGCGGCATAGCCCCATAGATCAGCGGTTGATTCATTGCTGAGCATTTTAAAGACCGCACTGAAGGTGTTGCCAGAGACGGTGATGTTTGTTACAAATTGATTTCCACCACCCTTTTTCAGAACCATTCCTAGTCCTTTGTTATTCGACCAAAACATATTATATGAAACATTACTGGTATTATACCACACCTCATACCATATTTTTTGTGAGGACTGAATGGTTCCTGCCACGGTCATGCTCAACGTTAAATTGACCCCATCGATAGTGCCAGACACTGTAGTGATATCTATGTTCGGTTTGTTTTCAATGTTTCCGGTCCATGACCATGTAGCGTTAGTTTGTGACCAATGCCACACGTCATTGATGGGATCAGTGATACTGGTTGCTGATGCAGTAAACATTGTTCCTATCAGTATGAATAATGTACAAATAATCCCACATATCCATAGTTTCATGACGACAATCCTCATCCACCGAAAAACTGCATTAAGTATTAAACATTTCGGTGTGATAAAATAGAGTGAAAAAGCAGGGATTACGAGGTTTTTTGAACCCAAGGCGGATGTAGCAAATCTTCGAAGGCAGATACTGCAGCGGTGGCGCCATGGCCGACTGCGGTCACAATCTGGCGAATGCCACCGGTGATGTCGCCAGCGGCATAGATCCGCGGGATGCTGGTCCGTCCCCTGCTATCAACCATGACATATCCATTCGAATCCAGGTTCAATCCCAGTTCGACTGCAAGTGAGTTGTTTGGTACTTCCCCAATAGCTACAAACACCGCGTCGGTCTGCAGCGTACGTTCTGACCCATCTTTGATGTTTTTTATTTTGATACCAGTCACCGATGTTGCGCCCATGATTTCCTCAACATTGGTATTTGCAATGACAGGGATTTTCTCATGCATGACTGATGAAACCAAGGCAGCTTCCCCGGTGAACGCATCATTGTTGTGAAGGACGGAAACCTTCGCTCCCAGGTTTTTCAGGTACAAGGCGTCGGTGAGCGCGGTGTTCCCACCCCCTACGACGACCACCTGCCGACCCTTGAAGAGGTACCCGTCACAGGTGGCGCAGTAGCTCACGCCGTGACCGTAGAATTTATCCTCCCCTGGGACATGGAGCCTTCGATGTACCGAGCCGGTCGCAAGGATGAGCGCTTTGGCCAGGTACCGGGCGTGGCGCGTGATCGCCTCGATGTGTTTACCGATTTTGATTTCCTGGACGTCCTCGCCCTCAAGAATTGGCACATAGTGCCGCGCCTGTGCACTGATCAACTCTATGAGTTTTTTCCCTGGGATTTGTTGAAACCCGGGCCAGTTCTCGACAACGGGGGTGATCGCGACCTGGCCGCCGATGATGCTTTTCTCGAGTATCACGGTCTTCAGGCCGCTACGTGCTGCATAGATCCCTGCGGTTAGACCAGCAGGCCCTGCACCGACAATGACAAGATCAAGCTCTACTTTTTGAGCAGGGTCGGTCCGTTGTCCGCTAAATGCCTCGGTCTCTGGTTTGAGGCTGACGAGTTCTGCGATGAACTGCTCCTCTGGCTCCAAACCGTAGCTTATGGTTTTTTCATTCATCACGGTCTGAGGGACTGCGCTGACATTGTAGCGTTGTGCGAGATCGAGGTTTTCTTCGCCGTTGATGCATTCCGCGGAAACAAGGTCAGGTCGTTCGATCGCAGCCTTGAACGCGTTGATGACTTGTCCAGGGCAGTACGGGCAGGTGAGCGTCACAAACACCTGGATATGCCTTTTTTCCTTCAACTTTGACATGATTTTTTTCGACGCAGCAGACAGGTTGCTTTCATTCCGGGAGGCTAGGATGATCGCCTCGATGAACGATCTGCCTTCTTCTCCGAAGGGCGCCCCGGTGTACCTGAGTTTATACCGCTGTGGTTGCAGAAGGACGGTCGGGGAGCGTGTCACCATGTATTCCTCTGATTTTTTATCACCGATGGTGTTCAGATGCACCTCTATCTTGTCGGTGAGCGCTCCGAGCGCCTGTGCGAAGGTCACGGTGAGCTCGTCGAAAGGGTTTTCCTGCTTCTTTGCGGTAAACACCTCAAGGACGACTTTTTCTTTCAGGGCCTGGAAACGCTTAAGTAAAACCTGTTTTGCATCCTCAGGCAGCGACCATCGTTCAGCTTGTTCTTCCATAGGTAAGAGACTCTCCTGGCGTTTGTGTCCACTCTAGAATTCCACATTATCCTCATATAATTAGCGGAACGGTATTGTATACGGACGATTGGATTGTCTCATTCTGTGTCTTCTCAGGAGATATCGATGCAACGCTTTATATCGACCTTCATGATTTATCTCAAAAATCAGCTGTGCAAGGTGAGGGAAAAGCCACGTGGCCACGGACCAGCAGGAATTCAAAGGTCTTTCTGAAAAAGAGGTAGCGGAGATACTCGCAAAAGACGGCTACAACGAGCTTCCGTCGACAAAAAACCGAAGCATTTTTCGTATCGCCTTTGACGTCGTGCGCGAACCCATGTTCCTACTGTTGATCGCCGCGGGCGGTCTGTATCTCCTGCTCGGGGACCTCGAAGAGGCGTTGATGTTGCTTGCCTTTGTGTTTGTTATTATCGGCATCACTTTGTACCAGGAACGAAAAACGGAGCGTGCGCTTGAGGCACTCCGGGATCTATCAAGCCCTCGGGCGTCGGTGATCCGCGATGGAGTACAGAAACGTATCCCTGGCCGTGAGGTTGTCAGAAGCGATATCCTTCTTGTGGTAGAGGGAGATCGGGTCCCCGCTGATGCCGTGATTCTCTCAAGCAGTCATCTTTCGATTGACGAATCGCTTCTCACCGGTGAATCTGCGCCAGTGCGAAAACTCCCATGGGATGGCACGATGAAAAAAACGGCGCCCGGCGGAGACGATCTTCCTTTTATTTTCTCAGGCACTCTTGTTGTCGGTGGGCAAGGGATCGCCAGGGTCCTTGAAACCGGTTCGCAGACCGAGATGGGTAAAATAGGTAAGGCGCTGGAGACGCTCGAGCCTGAGGATACCCTCCTGCAAACAGAGACGCGAAGGTTCGTGAGGAATCTCGCAATCATTGGGGTTTTTCTGTGTGCGATTGTCATTGTGGGGTACGGTCTCACACGGGGAGCTGTTGACTCCAACAACTGGGTAAACGGGTTTCTCGCGGGCATCACACTTGCCATGGCGATTCTCCCTGAGGAGTTCCCGGTTGTTCTCACGGTGTTTCTTGCGCTCGGGGCGTGGCGCCTTTCGAAGAAGAACGTGTTGACCCGTCGGGTTCCTGCGGTGGAGACACTAGGAGCAGCAACGGTTCTATGTGTCGATAAGACCGGGACGCTCACCATGAACCGCATGACCGTCTGCAAGTTGTTTACGAACGGGAAATTTCATAAAATCACCTCAGAAAAACAGCCGATCCCTGAGACGTTCCATGAGACCGTGGAATTCGGGATTCTTGCAAGCAAAAAAGAACCCTTTGACCCCATGGAAAAAGCGCTGTTGGAGATTGGGGATTTAACACTTTCTCAAACGGAGCATCTCCATAAGGACTGGATGGTCGTCCATGAGTACCCTCTTTCGAAGGAACTCCTTGCCATGTCGCAGGTGATGAGCTCACCTGATGGAAACGAGTACATCATCGCTGCGAAAGGAGCGCCTGAGGCGGTCGCGGATCTATGTCATTTCACCTCAGCGCAGATGCAGAATCTTTCACAGCAAATTAGTACGATGGCCTCCGAAGGACTTCGCATCATCGGTGTCGCGAAATCCTCGTTTAAAAAAATTGATCTGCCGGATAAACAACATGATTTCACGTTTGAGTTTCTCGGCCTTATCGGTTTTATCGACCCTGTCCGGCCGAGTGTTCCAGAGGCGGTGAAAGAGTGTTACGCCGCAGGTATCCGCGTGGTGATGATTACCGGAGATTACCCAGGGACCGCTCAGTGTATCGCAAAGGAAATCGGGTTGAAAAACCCAGAGACGGTGCTCACCGGCCCTGAACTCAATTCGATGAAGGATGCAGAGCTCCAACAACGAATACAGGATGTGAATGTGTTCGCCCGTGTGGTTCCCGAGCAGAAACTTCTCATTGTTGATGCGTTGAAAAGAAACGGTGAGATCGTCGCCATGACTGGTGACGGTGTCAACGATGCCCCCGCATTGAAATCAGCAAATATCGGTGTTGCGATGGGTGGACGTGGAACTGATGTCGCACGAGAATCAGCGTCCCTGGTTCTGTTGGATGATGATTTCTCGTTCATCGTCCAAGCAGTACGCATGGGACGACGCATCTATGACAATATCAAGAAGGCGATGAGTTACATCATAGCAATCCACATCCCGATCGCAGGACTGTCCTTAATCCCGGTGCTCCTCAACTGGCCGCTTATTTTACATCCGGTTCATATCGTGTTCCTGGAACTGGTCATCGACCCGTCCTGCTCCATCGCATTTGAAGCTGAACCGGAGGAATCAGATGTGATGAAACGTCGTCCGCGAAAGGCGACAGAGCCGTTGTTCAACAAACGAACACTGTGGGTGAGTATCATGCAGGGAATTAGTGTGCTTCTCATCGTCCTTGCCGTGTATTGGATTTCCAAATCCCAAGGGCAAGGTGAGAACACCACCCGTGCGTTGACGTTTACAACGCTCGTGATTGCCAACCTCGGCCTCATCTTCACGAACCGCTCATGGTCCAAGACAATGGTGTCAACCTTGCGCGTTAAAAACAATGCGTTGTGGATTGTGACTGCTGGAACCATCCTGTTCCTCGGCATGATCCTTCTGGTACCGTTCCTCCAGCAACTGTTCATGTTTGCTCGCATCAACTCCATGGATGTTCTTATTTGTGTCATCGCGGGAGGATTTAGTGTCGTCTGGTTTGAGATACTGAAATTTGTCACCCAGCGGCGTAAGAAACGAAAACCCGTCGTAATCTAAAAGAAATTAATCTAGGTCTTAAAGAATTCTTAACCCATCCTTTATTCTGTGCTGAGGTATAACAAGATGCTTAACCCGATGATTTCAAAGATGGATAAGATAACAAGAATCCCCCCGAATCCACCAACACCAAACCCAATGCTTTCACGGATGTTCTGAAAAGGGATTGCAGCAGATACAAACAGGGACCGCAGGGTGTTAATCGAAAAAATCGACTGGATGAATAATGGAGCAAGAAAGAATAGCAGACCAGCGATGTACTTTGATCCTGTTTTTACAAAGACCTTGATGTACACCGCAATGAGACCGATGAGAAGGAACATACTGATGCAAACCACAGTAACACCCAATGCAGGAAGGAAGATTTCGGAGGATGTGAGTGGATCAACACGGAAATTAAAGGGTCCTGGCCCTCCGTATTCTTCATTAAACTGCTTTATCTGGTCATTAGCTTCATTGACAAAAACGTATGAGAGCAGCAACCCAACAATCACACCAATGATTGCTAGTACTATGATGATGGTAAGTGCTTTTTTTGTATGCGTTGGAATTTTTTCTTCGGTTATTGGAATTTGATTCATTTCTGTCGTCATGTATCTATGCCCCCTGTTCTTTATTTGTTTTTTTCCCAATTTTATCCCAAATCTCTGTAAAATCTATCATGTTTGTTTTAAAATTATCAGTCAGAAAATAGGTTTTCCCGTAGCCACCACCCACTGAGGTGATCACTCCGTTGTCCTCGAGTACCTTCAGATGATAGCGGATGGTTTTATACTCGATATTAAGGTTCTTTGAAAGTTCATTGGCGTTTTGAGGTTTTTGAATGATCTCCTCAATGATTCTCCCCCGGTTGTAACCGCCAAGGGAGTTGGCGATGAGCCAATACAGGACATTTTTCAAGGAGCCCATTGTGGAAACCTTGACAAGGAATTACTGGTCTTATTTAATATGTTTCTTTTCAATTATGAATAGATTTGGGAAGAAAATATTTAAATGAACATTGCTTTATTTTTATTGTAAGGGAGATAGTATATGAAAAGAGAGTACTGGACGAAAAGTCAAATTTATGCTGTTGTTTTTCTTATGATTGGAACAGGTTTTATACCAATGCTTGTTGGGGCGTCATCAACAAGTACGGCTTCAACCAATACTTTTCATGAAACGATACAAAGGGCGGGGAACGATACGCAGTATTGGGCATTGCTCGTCGGTGTCGGTATTTACGCTGAAAACCCTGAGCAGGACAGGCCTGATATGCTTGTTGAGGTCAGCGATTTCAGAAACGTTCTGCTGCAGTCGTCCTGGTGGTCCGCGGACCACATCAAGGTGATCACCGCGGAGAATGCGACGATCCCGAATGTCCTTGCCGGATTCCGCTGGCTGAAAAAGGTCGCAAGCAGCAACGACATCGTGGTCGTGTATCTCTCCACGCATGGCTTCCCGCTTGCTTTTGATGTCCCTCCACGGGATGAAGGTGGCAATAAAGACACCGGGCTTATCTCCTACTGGGGGTTTGCGTACCCAATGTTTATCTGGTGGGACGATCAAGTGAATGTTCTTCTGAATAGGATAGATTGTAAAGGTGTCTGTCTGTTGGTGGACAGTTGTTATGCGGGCGGGTTCCAGGACCACTGGAAGATACCGAAAAGCACCGCGCCGCAGAAACGGGTCACCATCATGGGGTCCTGCGAGGATGAAGTGTCGTACTCCGGCGGGTTCGCACCGTACGCGATCGACGGTCTACGCGGGTACGCCGATAGCAACAAGGATGGTATTGTCACCGCTCAGGAAGTGTACTACTACGCGTCGCCTCGAGCAATGCCGCAGCAGCATCCTACGATGTACGACAATTACCCAGGTGGACTTCCTTTGACCACCAACACCATTCACAAGGTATCATCTTCGCAGGTTTCACCTCGGGAGCAGGATGGCAAGTCGAGCGTTGTTCCCATTATCCTGCCCGCCCTTGCTGAAACCTCTGCGATTTGTGGATACATCAACGCCTCAGGGCAGCCTGTTGGTGGAGCCCTTGTTACTGTCTCAGGCCGTATCAATCATTCCCAGTCGTACCAAAATCAAACCACAACGGATCAAAACGGTTTCTACTACATACATGTTCCTTCTATGAGACTTCGCGTCACTGCATCCGCGCAGGGGTACTGTGACGCTTCTAAGGGGCCATACCAAATCCCCCAAAACAAAACATTTTGGGTGAACCTTTCGCTAGTACCGCGTCCTCCAGAGACCGCGACGATTTGCGGCTATGTGTCCTCGGCGCAGAACGGCACGCCCTTGGTTGCGAACACTACGCTGCATTGGGTAGGAAATCAAAGCAAGACCTATCGAAACACCACCAGCTCAGATGAGAACGGATTCTATCGGATGAGCGTCGCACCAGGGCAAATCGACCTAACAATCACCAAGGAAGGCTATTTTACCGAATCTCTTTATGAGCTCAACGTTACGGGTTCACTGACGCTCTGGGCGAACATCTCGCTTTATCACTTGCCTCCGGAGACCTCAACCGTCTGCGGGTACATCACCGATTATACCACCGGCGCCCCACTCCAAGGTACCCGTATCGGGCTTTATTGGGTGAACATCTCCATTAACCATTCCTATATGCGTGAGGCGCAGACGAACGCCTCAGGGTTTTTCACCACATCAATCGCGCCTGGAGAATTGTACATCGATTTGCAGGCGGACGGCTATGAATTTTATGACCCGTACCGACATGATGCACCTGAGGCGGTACCGCTGTGGATGAATCTTTCGCTTCAAAAGCCGAGACTCACCATTGAGTTCATGAAACCATTGAATGCGCTGTACGTCCACGATACCCGCATCTTCCCGATCACGGACGCACGGATTATCGGTCCAATCACTGTTTCTGTATTGGTCTCAAGCGGATTTTTCGAACAAGGCCACGCGGCGAAAGTTGAATTTTACATCGACGGTGCCTTGCAAACAACATTCACAACAGAGCCGTATAACTGGACATGGACGCAGAAAACCGTCGGAAAACACGTCATCAAAGTCGTCGCCTATGACACGGACGGGAACAGCTTCAGCAAGGAAATCGAGGTCAGAAAATTCCTCTGATGAACGTTCACTGCGTTCTCGCTTGGCCGCTCAATAGTAGTTCAATATACATAATATGATAGCGGCAATGCGAAATTTTTTTTAATTTTATTTGACTGGTTGTGTTATTTGGGATTGATTTGGGATAAAATTGGCATTAAATTGTAAAAAATCAATATAAAATAACGGTGGTATCATTGGTTCAGAAAAACATGGAGGCAACAAAAATGAAAACGACACGCAAAAAATTGATCGCAGGGCTGCTCATCAGCACGCTCATCGCATCCATCGGAGCGACCTTTGCAACCGGAGCTCTCGACGTCCCAACCGCCAACACAACCGTACTACCGCCAACCGACACAAACCACGGGATGTACGGCATCGGACCGTTCGCATCGAATCTGACGGACGAACAACAGACGGAGATATGGAGCCTCATCACAAGCCTCAGAGATGAGAATGCGACCCCTGAGGAGATGAAGGCAGCGATTCAAAACAAACTTGATGAATTCGGCGTACTCGACACTTGGCTCTCCTCTGAAATCACCCAGACGGAAAATAAGCTTGCGATCCTCAACAGGCAGAAAGAGCTGAGGGACGAAGGATACAGCTGGGCAGACATCAGAAACATCACACAGGATGAATTTGATCTCCAAAATATGACAGGCCTTGACCAAGGACTCATGAATGACATTGGATTTCATCATGGACCGTGCGGGGGTTCAGACGGTTTTATCCCTCCCGAGGAGCCAAATCAATAATGCCATCCCGCCCTATGAGATCAAGGAGAAGAGTCCACTGTTGTGCCAGATTATTCTTATTTTCTTCCTCCCCTACATTAATTTGGCACAACCAAGACTTTTTTATAACATTTGGGGAGAAATTGGGAATGAATTGGGAAGAAAAAATATAACCAAAAACAATCTTAATGAGATGTAGAAAAAAAATGGGGGATTTCAAATGAATGAACTCTCAGAACCGAAAAAAAAATATGTCAACCGATATATAGCTGGGTTCGCCACAATCATAGTCGTGATGATGTTCATCGCAGGCTATGTCGTGGGCGGATCGTTTAACAGCAACAGTAGTAGTGGCACATCAACCACCACGATAAACAGCTTACAGCAACAAATCGATACCTTGAAACAACAACGAACGAACGAGGAATACCAAAACATCACCTATTTGTACAACAACATTTCCTTAGCGCAGATCTATGATAATACCCGGGCGTCCGTGGTTGTCGTGTACGGTATCGTTAATTCGTACTCATTCTTCGGACCGACATCTTCCGAGGTGCAAGGTTCCGGGTTCGTGTACGATTACAACAACCAGATGGTCATTATCACGAACAAGCACGTGATCGCGGATGCAGCCAATATCACGGTCACGTTTTCGAATGGGGACTCTTACCCTGCGAGTCTCATCGGGGCTGATGCGTACTCTGATTTAGCGGTACTATCGGTGCAGGCGCCAGCTGAAGAATTCCTTCCGATCGAAATCGTGAGTTCTCAGGGACTCGAGGTTGGTGATCCAGTGATTGCCATCGGCAGTCCCTTCGGTCTGAGCGGGACGCTTACAACGGGTGTCGTCAGCCAACTCGGACGAACAATCCAGGACTCGACCGCGGGGAATTACCCCATCCCGAACATTATTCAGACAAGCGTGCCGATCAACCCTGGGAACTCCGGAGGTCCCCTGCTCAATTATCATGGGGAGGTCATCGGGATCACCACCGCGATTATCCAAAATTCCAACAGCCTTGGGTTCGCGATTCCTTCCACGACCCTTCTGCGAGAACTACCCACGCTCATCAGCACAGGCACGTACAACAAGCATGCTTCGCTGGGAGTCTCGGGTACCGACATGACGTATGCGACTGCCCATGAGATGGGCGTCAACGTGACCTACGGATGGCTTCTCACGCAGATCACGCGTGGAGGCGCCGCCGACAACTCTGGTCTGAAAGGCGGAACCACTCAGGTGACAATCAACGGAGAATGGGTCATCGTTGGTGGTGACATCATCGTCGCGGTGGACGGAACACGGATCATCAACGGGGACTCGTTCATGTCCTACATCGATGAGCATACGATCCCGAATCAAACCATCACACTTACCGTCGTCCGAAACCATCAGACCCTTGACATCTCTGTCATCCTTGGGCAACGGCCACCTGCGGATTAATGTCTAAGAAGAGTTGTGCCTTGCGTTCCCTTTCCTCCTCCCAAAGATTTTTTCCTCCCGGGCACAACTCACTTTTTTTTTATTTAAGGTTCATTCACCAAGCGTATTGTAAATGACTTGCCGCCATTACTTTGACAAGCAAGAATTGGGAATGATTTGGGATACATTATGGAAAAATCAATATAAAGAAAAAACGACATAAATAGAATCGTAGACCTACATCATGGAGGTGTAACAAAAAAATGAACAAGAAACTCATCGGTGGTCTGACGGTTGTCGCACTCATTGCAGTCGTTGGGGTCGTTTTTGCATCAGCGGAAACCGACGGGGCGATGAAAAACAGTATTTTCTCAATGAATTTCTGGCAGCGACAATCAACGAATGAGACACAGAAACACAACGAAACATCAAGAAATTTCTGCGGAAGAGAGCCAATGCGCGGGTACGGTCCCTTCTTTGCGAATTTGACCGAAGCCCAGCAAGCTGAACTCAAAACGCTTATAGAGACGCTGCGAAGCCAAAATGCGACACCACGCGAGATCCAAGTAGCGGTGCAACAGAAGCTTGACGAGTTTGGCGTCTTCGACAGACAACTTAACGACGAAATCAATCGAACCGAGCAGAGGCTCCAGATCTTAAACCGAGAGAAAGAACTCAGGGCCGAAGGGTACAGTTGGGAAAACATCACGAGCATCATACAACAAGAATATAATGTCACAATAAACGGGTGCAACGGCTACGACATGGTTCCTTTTTCTGACCATGCACGGGGACCACACGGCGATATGCATGGCCCCATGACCTGGAGAGACTCAGATAAATAAACGAAAGCATATTCCTTCCAGAACCAATAGAAGAGGAGAAACACCTCGTCTCCTCTTCTCAACCTCCCTTTTTTTTTAACACCATTTTTCATAATCTATTATTAAAATGTAAGAGAAAACAACAATTGGGAACAATTTGGGAATGAATTGGGAAGAATCATCATAAATGATACACCACTAATAAGGAGATATCAAAAAAGGTGATCCTATGAACGAGGTCGTCATCGAACTGCAAGACGTGAAAAAGATCTACAAGATGGACGGCGTGGAAACCCCTGCGCTACGTGGCATTGACCTGAAAATAACCAAAGGGCAGTTCATCGCGATCATGGGGCCGAGCGGCTCCGGTAAATCAACGTTGCTTCACATGATAGGTGCCCTTGATACGCCTACATCAGGGAAAATCCTTCTTGACGGCGTCGACATCTCGACGCTCAAAGAATCTGATCTCGCGCGGCTACGTGGGAAAAAGATTGGCATTGTCTTTCAATTTTTTAACCTGCATCCGACGCTGACCGCCTTAGAAAATATTGAGCTTCCGATGATCATCGTCGAGCGAGATAAAAAAGAACGACAGCAAAGAGCTCGTGAGCTTCTGCGAGCGGTTGGCTTAGAACATCGTGCGCATCATCTTCCTTCTCAGATGTCCGGAGGGGAGCAGCAACGTATCGCGATCGCCCGCGCGCTTGCAAACGACCCGGATATCATCCTTGCGGACGAACTCACCGGGAATTTGGATACCAAGACGAAGGCGGAAATCATGAATTTTTTGTTACAACTGCAAAAGGAGAAGAAAATGACAGTGACTGTAATTACGCATGAACCTGAAATCGCGAATTACGCGGAGACCGTCATCCATATTGTCGACGGAAAAATAGCCCAAGGAGGGTAAAAAAAATGAAGAAACTCTATTATGTAATGACGCTGGTGCTCAGTGGCCTGCTTGCATGTTCCATCCTGGGATCCACCAATGTGTCTGCAGCCATGATACAGGTGACCTTTTCCACGAATCCCACCATTGTTGCCCCTGGGACTGTGGGGTACATCGAGGTTGATTTAAGATGTACGGGCAGTGTGATTAGCTATACTGATATCACGGCAATCTCCTCGAGTCCGACCGTAATTATCCCGCAGGGAAGCTGGGATGTCGAGGTCGGCAGTTTGGACACAGGAGCATCCACCTCAGTGATCTTCGAGTTCAGGGTACCGGCAACAGCCGCCCCTGGTCTGTATCGAGTTGAGTTTGATATTAACGGCGCTGGTGGTTCGAGCCAGCAGACCGCTATTGTGAAGGTCCAGGATTCCACCATGTTGGATATCACAGCGATGTCTCCGACCTCGATCACTATTGGTGAAGCAACGACGATGATGTTTAACATCACCAACAATGGTGGCGCCGATCTCAATAATATCCTGTTCTCCTGGACAGACTCCAATAATTTGATCCTCCCTGTTGGTACGGATAACAGGATCCTCATCCCGTCTCTTGCCGCGATGAATCACACATCGCTTTCTGTCGTCATGATGGCCAGTTCAGGGATCTCACCAGGTATTTACCCGTTGACGATCACCATGACCTACTATGATATGACTGGGACGCAGCAGACCGTGGTTTCAACCGTCGGGTTGCAGATCAGTGGCACGACGTCCTTTGATATCGTGGTGCAATCAACGAGCGGAACCACAACGTTTTCCGTCGTGAACACCGGAGCTAACACGGCATCATCCGTAATCGTGTCGATTCCGCAGCAGCCAAATTATCAGGCAGTCGGGTCGTCTTCCACAAGTTTAGGGAACCTGAACGCGGGTGATTACACGCTTGCGTCGTTTCAACTGACGTCAACCACAACCAATTCGACCTCCCAATTCCCTAGCTTTAACAGGACGAGGACCAATGACTCTCAATACAGGAATTTCACCGGTCGATCGTCGTTCATGAATCAATCCTTTGCCGGAATCAGCGGGAATACCCTCCTTGTCCAAATATCGTACACCGATGTGTTTGGCATACGTCAGACGATCCAAAAACAGGTGAGAATGTCCTCAAGTTCTTCTTTTGGTTCTTTGAGAAGTTCGACTTCCAGTAGTTCAAGCACATCAAACAGTTTTCGAAGTACCAGCCAATCCCAATCATCAGGCATCTCCACCAATAGTCTGTGGTACATCGGTATTGGGGTCGCTGGCATCGTTATCATCATCGGCATCGTTCAATTAGGAAGAAAGAAGAAACTCACGCGAGTAAGTAAAATCTTCAAAGGGCGAAAAGAATGAAGCTTGCCGATATCTTCAAGCTCTCGCTCAACAGCCTGACCCACCGCGGGCTACGCAGCTGGTTGACCATCCTTGGCATCATCATCGGGGTCGCAGCTGTCATCGCGATGCTGTCGATCGGCGCCGGGATGTCCCAGAGTATGAAATCCCAGCTCTCTAATTTTGGTGCCGATGTTATCACGGTGAGCGCTGGGCGGACGCGGGCGCAGGGGCCAGAAGGAGGGTTTGGAGACCGGTTCCAACCCGGTGGAGCATCCTCTCAAACAACGGGTTCATCATCAAGCACGTCCACACCCAAGCTGACCGATAAAGACATCAGTGCGATCCTGACCGCACAGGGGGTCCAGGCGGTCTCAGGGATCGTCTCTGGCAGGGCATCGGCACAATACCTCGCCCAAACGGTGACCACCACGGTCGAAGGCGTCGATCCGACCGCGTGGAACACGATGACCACCTCAAAACTTGAATCAGGAAGGTTCCTCGAGGCAGGCGACGGGACCAGCGTCCTTATCGGGTATAACATCGCCCATGAGATCTTCGGTACAAACCTGACAGAGAACAGCCCGATAAAAATCGGGGGAAAAACATACAACGTCATTGGAATACTACAACAGTCCGGCACCGGAGGGTTCGGGGGAGATGACAGGACCATCTTCATGACTCTTGCAGCCGCACGTGATGTCGTGACCGGGTTGGATTCTGATCAGTATTCCTCCATCCAAGTCAAGGTAACCAATACGAACTTGGTCGACCAGATCATCCAAAACATTGATTCGGTGCTGTACACCTCGCGGATGGTGACTACTGACACCGCGGACTTCACGGTGACGTCGCCCACCGCGATGTTGCAGACCATTCAAAGCACCATGGCGACGCTGACGTTTTTCCTCACCGGTATCGCAGCGATCTCGCTTCTTGTCGGTGCGATCGGGATCGCCAACACCATGTTCATGTCGGTGATGGAGCGGACGCGCCTCATCGGTATTTTAAAATCCATAGGGACCAGGAACTCGGAGATCATGAAGCTGTTCATCACCGAATCCGGGATCATCGGTCTCATGGGAGGCCTCCTTGGCGTCTTTCTTGGGTTCATTGTCGTGGGAATCATCTCCAACGTCGGGATCAGCATCATGGGCATGGGGAGACTGGGGACGAGCACGTCCCTTGCGGTGGTGACACCAGATCTCATCTTGTTTGCGTTGTTATTTTCCACGATCATCGGTATCGTCTCGGGGTTGATCCCTGCGCGAAAAGCAGCGAATCTCCAGATTGTAGAAGCAATGAGGAGTGAATAAGATGATACACCAGAAAAAAATCATGATCGAATTACTCTCCATAAGCACAGTACTGGTACTTACTTTGGTGAGTTTCAGTGGTTGCACATCGAATCAGACCGCGAACCAGACGACCAACAGCAATACCGATATACTACTCGGAACTTGGGTTGGAAACGTCAAGATTTCTGGGACGGGTTTGAGCAATAACACGACTGTCTCCCAAATGACATTCCGTGATGACGGTGTCGAACTGGCACTGGTGAGCCAGCGAGGTTCTTTCACGATGAATTGCTCCTATACGTTCACTGCAGATACACTCGTATTACAGCCGGTGTTTCAAGGGAGAAACGGCTCATTTGGAGGACGCCAGCCGTTCAACGATTCACGCCCATGGAATGGGACCAGACAAGGGAACGGTACCTGGCAGCCTGGGAACGGGACATGGTCACCTAATGGTACACGTTCGTACAATGGAAGTTGGCCGTCGAATTGGACCAGACCAGGAAATGGGACGTTTCCAGAAGACAGACGGTCGTTTACGGAGATTTCGTTCACCTACACCTTCGACGAACAAACCAAGACGCTGTATCTCAATGGGTCTGCGTTCACCAAAGTGCGATAGCTCATAGAGGAACAATCAAGGGAATGGGATTCCTCAGACAGAAATTGTTATTGGTGAGCCCTGTGCTTTTTTAATACACAGGAAAAACAATATAAATAAGATATGTATTAGTAAAAACATAGGGGGTATAAAATTGAAAAAACTACTTCCATTTATCATAATGGGAATTTTAGTCCTCAGTGGACTAGGGGCTAGCGCACTACCAAGTGACACGCAGAAGACAGAGCAGAACAATCAAGGAACCATGGTTTTTACCCATACGGTGTTTGCAGAGGACGGAACAGCGACATGGTGTGGTCACTGTCCGTATGCTCATGGATCATTGAATCGCATCTTTAACCTAGGGCAAAAACCAATGTATTACACATCACTCGTCGCTGATAAAAACTTGCATGCAAATGCGAGATGCGTCGAGCTCGGCCTCACAGGATACCCGACCGTGTTTTTTGATGGAGGGTATGTAACCGATGTTGGATCGTACGACAACTGGCAGCAGCAGATGGCCTGGTATAATACGTCCATCACGCAATGCGGTGCACGAACTGTGCCGGATATTTGGACGACGCTGAATGTGACTTGGCTCGGGAATGCAGCTATGGACATTCAGGTCTCGGTGCAAAACAACGGGACGTCACCCTATTCCGGGCGTATTCGTGTCTTTGTCACAGAGCTTGAGTCATCCATGGGCTGGGTTGATACCCTGGGACATAAGTACACGTTTCCCTTCTTGGATTATGCCTTCAACGAGCAGATCACGGTCTCCGCGAGCACCACCTGGTCAGATTCCATCACCTGGGATGGCCACAACTACAACGACGGCTACGGCCATAACTTTGGTTCCATCACGTTCGGTAATATCATGGTTATCGCGGCAGTATATAACATAAACCCGACTTACGTCGATGATTGCACGGGGTTCTGGGTCGGCACTAACAGACCTCCCAACGTCCCAAGTAGCCCAAATCCAGCCAACGGTGCGACCAGTGTCGATATCAACAAGGATATAAGCTGGACCGGCGGCGATCCCGATCCAACCCACGATACCGTCACCTATGATGTGTATTTCGGGACTGCAAGCACCCCACCGAAGGTCTCGGGAAACCAGTCAAAGACCAGTTATGACCCAGGGACGCTTGCGTATCAGACGACCTATTACTGGCAGATTGTCGCATGGGACAACCACGGCGCCTCCGCTGCCGGACCCGTATGGCATTACACCACGACAAACGCACCGAATAACCCACCGGGAGCACCCACCATCACGGGCCAGGCATCAGGGAAAGCTAAAACAAATTACAGCTATACGTTTACCGCAACCGACCCAGATGGAGACACACTTCAGTATCATGTCGATTGGGGCGACGGAACTATAGCAAACTGGGTCGGGCCTTATAACTCTGGTAACCCAGTTGTTTTGGGCCATACCTGGGCCGCCCAGGGGACATTCACGATCACGGCTAAGGCACGAGATTCTCACGGTGCTGAGGGACCAACAGCGACACTCATCGTGACCATGCCGTTGAGCAATAGCATTGGGCACAACTCATTGCTCGAGTGGCTCTTTGCGCGCTTCCCTGCCGCGTTCCCGATGTTACGGCAGCTTTTGGGGTACTAATCACCCCCTCTTTTCTTTCTTTTTCATTAGAATTACAGCTAAAAGTGGAATAAATGTTGCACCGAACATCCATTTCTTCAGGTTAAATATCTGATGGTGAACCATTTTTCTCATTTCGCAGACCCATCAAAGGTAAGCTTTATCTACCAGTAAAGCATATATTTCTATGGGGGTCTGGACTTTCCCAAAAGAAAGCTTTTTCATTTCAAACCTTTCCTCCCAGACTTTTAAAACCAGACCCCTCTCCTTTTCCTCAAGGGGGGGACACCAAGAGGTATCTTTTTAAGGAGGATGCTTCATATTCAATGGTACCAATAAAAATCAGAATGCTGGAGACACATGTCCCGAAAGAAAAAGATTCAGAACGCACGGGCGGTTGGCATCCTTCTCGTCGTGTTGCTTCTAACCATCACGCCTTTGACGATACAAAAGGTTGACGGAACAACTCTCGGATCATCCCTCAGAGGGACTGTCTTATTTGTTGGCGGAAGCGGACCTCGGAACTATACAAGGATCCAGGATGCGATCAATGACTCCCAGGACGGGGACACCGTCTACGTGTACGATGCTTTGTCCCCTTATCATGAACATCTCGTGATAACGAAATCCATTGCTCTCCTAGGCGAGAACAAAGCCACGACAGAGATCAATGGCTCCGCGCTTGACAGCTCGTTGGACACGGTGAACATCACGGGAGACCATGTCGCCGTGAACGGTTTTCGCGTCACCCTCAACCGTGGATACTATTACCAGGCAGCTATCAAGGTTACTGGTAGTTATGCCACGGTCTCTAATTGTACGATCGATAGGAACGGATGGATTGGCATCTACCTGGAAGGAGCGAGGCAGTGTCAGATACGTGACTGTGAACTGTATGACAATCTTGTTGCGATTTATCTTGTCGGTTCCAGAAGCAACACCATCTCGAATTGCTCGTGTCTCGGTAACTCTGATGCGATCACCCTCTTTGAATCCTCGGATGATAACCAGCTCATCAACTGCTCTTGCAAGAACAACGGGTTCGATAACATCCATATACAGCAGTCCTCAGGCAATCACATCATCGGTTGTGTGTGTGAAAACGGGTACGACGGGATAAGCCTCGCCTATGCCCCGGGGACGCTGATGCAAAAAAACACCATGACCAACAACTACGCCAACTTCGGCATCGGTTCACCAGAAGTTGCTGATTTTTATTGCGAGATTGATACCTCAAACACCATCAATGGAAAACCCATGTACTACCTCCTAGCACAACAGGACCTCCGCTTCGACGACACCATGGACATTGGGTTCCTTGGACTGGTGGGCTGTTCCAATATCTCGGTGGACAACCTTACGTTCACCAATAATTTTGAAGGCATGCTTCTTGTCGACACCTCAAATTCGCTCGTAGAACACTGTCGTTTTCAGAACAACGACGGCCATGGGATGTACCTCATTGCTTCCTCAAACAACACCGTGAGATCCTGCCTGTTCGAGAACAGTTTCTTTGACGGCGTCTTTCTCTACGAGGCAACCCGGAACACCTTGGAAAACTGCTCGTACACAGGCTGCATCGACGGGGTGAGCCTTGATTCCTCGCATGGGAACACGATACGGGGACAGACCGCGAGACAATGCACGGTCGGTATCTCTCTCGATGCATCCGGTGGCAATATCCTCAAAGAGAACATAATGGATCACTGCGGGCTCAAGATAGCAGGCCGTAGTCTTTTGGAATTCATCAATCACGCTGACACAGGCAACACGGTCAACGGAAGACCGCTGTACTACTGCATCAATGAAACTTCCATGACGATTCCGTTGGACGCTGGGCAGGTTGTTCTCATCAACTGCACTGGGTGCAACGCCTCTTTTCTCAATCTCAGCAATGCAAGCGTCGGCATTGAGCTAGCGTACGCGCAGGGGAACACACTTGTCAACAACATTCTGAACGACAATAGGGTTGTCGCAGTCTACCTTGATGGTTCCAATCAAGGCACCATCATCAAAGAGAACACCATCACAGGGAACAATTATGGTGTCGACGTCGTGTCATCTACCAACACACTCCTCGAGGGGAATCGCTTCTCTGAGAATGGTCTGGGTGTCGCATTTGGTTCGTCCATTGGAAATGTGATGACTGGTAATACCATCAAGGACGGGGCGTATGGAGTTTATTTTGACGGTTCTTCTTTTAACACCCTTACGGACAACACGATCGATAATACCAGTATCTTTGGTGTTTACCTCCTCTCCTCGCACGACAACGTCCTCAAAGCAAACTCCATGGTGAACTGCAGTCTTTTGGTGTATGGGACCACACTTGCCGAGTATATCAACGATGTTGATGCGACTAATACCGTGCAGGGAAAACCCGTGTATTACTATCTCCATACGAAAGACACGATCCTGCCACAGGACGCTGGCGAGGTCGTGCTGGTCGACTGTGGCGGCTGTACCGTACGAAACCTCTCGCTGATGAAAGGCACCACAGGGATCGTGCTTGCGTACTCCTCGAACAACAGTGTCATTGGTAACACGATTGGACAGCAAAGCGTGACCGGAATTGATCTTTCTAGCGGTAGTAACAACGACAACACGATCCAAGGCAATATCCTTGAAGGAAACAGCTATGGTATTGACATCGAGCGTTCTTCCGGTACCATGGTGAAGAGGAACAGGGTAGTCTCGAATTATTATGGTATCGTTCTCTATCAGGCTAAAAAGACCAATGTACGGCGGAACACATTCTCAAACAATTATTATGGTATTAGTGTGAGCGATACGCCTGAGAGCACCATAGGTTTCAACAACTTCTATAAAAATTACCTCTATGGTTTGTACGCGGATGCAAGTACCGTCGTCGCACGATGGAACTGGTGGGGAGCACTGGCCGGCCCACAGGGTAAAGGCGACCATCTGAGTGCCGTCAACCACGGGCGAATCAACTACGCTCCTTGGAAACTGTTCCCGGTACTTTTTGCGGGAGTCATGCCGTCGGCGCTGACCAATAGATTTCAACACCAGGGGATCAACCCTTGGTTGATTGTACCATTCGGTTCGAGGTTTGAGCTTGGTCAGGGTGATTGTAACGAACATCACGGGTTGTGGGACGGCAAGGTGACCATGGAATTTCATTCGCTTGTCTCGCGTAACAAAGTGCGTGAGTGCATGTCTCTTCTCTTGCCGCCGTTAACAGAGATGAACGACGAAAAACATTAAGTAGGGGTCTTGTTTCTATGGGGGGCATGGATTCACGTCAGTACAGGAACCCTCCAGTCCTCGAAGGATACCTGTATAATTCCACCGAGGCGCGGAAGGCTCGGGATTCCAATAAACTGCTTTGCCTTCGGATGGAAACGAGTCTCGCCTGCAACCTGCGCTGTGAGTACTGCTACCGGGAGAGCGGCGAGCCAGCCGAAAACGAGATGACCTACGATGAACAGATTAACATCATCCGTCAGGCGAAAGACCTCGGGGCGCGATCCATCGTCATCATCGGGGGCGGGGAACCGACGGTCTATCCGAGGTTCCGAGACTTCGTCACCACAATCCATTCCCTGGGGATGATCCCGGTCGTCATCAGTAACGGACTGCTAATCGACAAGGACCTTGCACGTTTCCTGTATGACGCCCAAGCGTCTATTCTTTTGAAACATGATTCACCGAAAGAAGAAATCCAGGATCTCGTCGCTGGCGTGAAAGGCGCCTACCAACGCATTCAGCGTGCGCTGAAAAACCTCATGGACATCGGGTTCTGCAGCGGCCCAAACGTGCGACTTGGCCTGTCCTTCGTGCTGAACCGGTTAACGGAGCCTGATATCGAATCGATGTGGCGCTTCAGCCGGAAGAACAATATCTTCCCGAACCTCGAAACGATGACGCCGAGTGGACGGGCGAAGAGACACCTCGACTGGATCCTGCCAGGCCCCGAGGTGCAACGCATGAAGTATCGGTTGCTTGAGATCGACCAAAAAGAGTTCGGGTACACCTGGAATCCTCATACACCACTCATCGGCGCCGGCTGCAGACAGCTCGAGTACAGCCTCTGCATCACCGTCGAAGGCTATGCGCGTCCCTGCGCTGCCGTGCTCATCAATTTCATCAATGTACGGCCCAATAACCCCTCATCGATGACTCTGGCCCAGGCGCTTGAGCATCCCTTCATCAAACGAGCGCGATACGCGGAGCACTACCTCACAGGTAAATGCAGTGAATGCTTCTTTAAGACCGATGAGTGCATCGGCTGCCGGGGCAGCGCATACATCTACGGGCTCAGAAAAGGGCTCGACCCCTACGAGGCGATCGTCTCCGAAGACCCGTTCTGCAACAAGAAAGAGGGAGAGAAATAGTTACATTTTTATTTTGGTAACGCGTCAAGCCATTCGGTGATATGGGGGAACACACGGACGTTAGCGTCATCACCAAGGATGACGTCCATGTGACCGTAATTGGAGATGTTCACGAATGTTTTCATGGTGCTGCTCACATGTTGATAGCAGTAGTAGATATCGTCCTTCGGGTCTGAGGTATCCTGATCCCCTGCAATCGCAAGGAACGGGACCCTGATTCTACACAGATGTGCCGTGTAATCGAACAACGTCTGAGGATCGACCCAATCACCACCGTAGTACCGCGGGTCTCTGCCTTGCATCATATCAACCCAGACCCCCGCTGGCTCATCATCACGATAGTAGCTGATCGCATCCCGCACCGCTTTCGAGGTCGTATTCCCGAAATAATACCCTGGGCGCTCGACATCAAGGGTGCTGTCTATGTAGTACTTCGAGATATGTGCAAACGATTTACCGAGGAGAGGATGCACAAACGCTCGTTTCCCGACTCGGAACCCGAACTTGAAGTCCTGGCTCCACTTGTCGATGAACCCATTCGCTTTCGCAGAGGAGCTTAAAGCCACGATCCCAGCGAGGTCATCCTGGTCCATGATCTCCGCGTACATGTACGCAAGGTACCCGCCCATGCTATGGCCCATGAAGACGATCTTGTGAGAGTGCGCTTGTTCCTTGATGAACTGTATCGCAGCGACCACGTCTCGTTTCAGATAGGTGCGGTCCAGGTCCCAGTACCGATTGATGTATTCCCGGCTGCTGTGGAGCCCCCGGAGGTTCCCGAACCAGAAATCACCGTCGCCGTCATGCGTCCGCAGGTCAAGCATCCAGACATCCCAGCCTTGTGCGGCTAGGTAGCGAGCAAGGGAATGGTTCTGGTCCCAATCAAGGAACAGATGGTTGCAGCACATGCCGTGCACGAGCATAACAGACGGCCGTTTCTCGCCGACATACCGAGTGAGGGTGACCCTGAAGCCGTCGTTGGTTCGTACGTGATAGACCTTTTTGGTCAGAGTTGGCTCACCGGTTGCTGATGCTGCCCCACGAATGCAAGGAAGTAATCCTGCAGTACAAAGCACGAGGACCAGGCATACGGCGATACTTTTTCCAAGAATGTTCTGCCACATGGTTTTCCTTCCCAAGTACCTATTAATATTTCAATGTATTCATAAATTTTTCTAAGGGCGTAAAAAAGGAGGAAAATTCGTTATCAGCCTGATGGTTTTGGATGTGTGGAAAAAAAATCCCAGATGACCTCGTTCGCGTCGATATCACGGCAGGTTCTCCCGATAAGCGCTTTGGGAAGATACTGTTGCCCACCTGGCCAGGTGTGACCACCGTTCACGACCGTGTAAAGGACCACCTCGGAATTGTTTGAGCCATTCTGGTAGATATCTTCATGGACGCGCGTCAGATCCCGCAGAACAACGTTTGGAAGATCGATGCTGTACGGTACTAACGAACACTGATCGTGGGTGGCCCAGAACATCACGGAGTCATTCACGGAGATCACCGTGCCTCGTGGTTTCCTCGGATACACAACGCCTCCGTCCCAGGGCACCAGGGGGTCTTTTGTCCCGCTGATAGCGCAGACCGAGACAGGCTCTTGAGACATGTTGAAGGGAAGAAGATCGGTGGGTATCGCCCCTGCGACTGGTGCGATCGCTGCTATTTTATCCGGAAGCTCCAGGGCGAGCCGGTAGGACATCATCGCGCCGTTGGAGATCCCGGTCACAAAAACTCGATCGGCATCGACATGGAATTGCTCGGTGAGGTTGTCAATCAAAAGGCTGAAAAAACCGACGTCATCGATGTGTTGCTGGTGAGCCGGGTCTGTCATATTTTTTCTCCCGTCATTCCAGCTTTTTCCGATGCCGTCAGGGTACACAACGATGAATTGATGCTGATCAGCGAGGGTATTGAACCCTCCGAGGGTGAGGGATCGTTCCATTCCTTCAGCGGTGCCGCCGCCACCGTGGAGCACGAAGACAAGCGCAGGAGAAAGATTCTGGGGTAACTCTGGTGGAACGTGAATACGGTAGGAGCGTTCTACTCCATTTACTTGGATTGTCCTTGCAAACGTGTTGGGATTCTCCGGGATTTTATACGTACATCCTCCCAGCAGTATCAGTACTACAAGAATGAATGCAATGAGAGGCACAAAGAGTGCCTTCAGGGTTGTTCGTTTCATAATCCTTCAAATATTTCTCTTATAATTAATTTAATACTATTCTGATATTTAATTGTTTACTCTTTGGAAGGATAGCCTTTCTTCAAGGTTTTTTTAAATCCGTTTCCGACAGAAAAGGAGCGCTGGGGAGGAGATTTGACAGCCCATTTACCGGTAAAAAGAGCGCTGGGGAGGAGATGTGAACGTGGTTTTACTGGTAAATATGTACTGGTAAATAATAGGGCATAAAGTGGAAAATATTTCTCTATATTTTCCAATAACATTAATAATGAACCCATTAATTAGTATCCAGATGAAATCGAGTAACCGGCAAATAAAAAGTAAAGCATTTTTGGGCCTTCTTTTCCTTCTTGTCTTATTGTGGCTTGGGCTTTTTTTACCTGCATGGTCCTTGTATTTCTGGCAAGCGTGGGTGTTTTGGCTTATCTTTTCGTTTTCCACAATACTTGTCACCCTCTATCTCTTAAAGAAAGATTTGAAGTTATTAGAAACCCGAACAAAAGCCGGTCCAACGGCTGAAGTAGAAAAAAGTCAAAAAATCATACAAATATTCGCAAGTATTTTTTTCATTTCTTTGGTTCTCATCCCAGGGTTTGATCATCGGTATCATTGGTCCAATGTCCCTGTCTTTCTCGTCATCACTGGGGATATTTTTGTTCTTCTTGGTTTTATCATCGTGTTCCTTGTCTTTAAGCAGAACAGTTATGCCTCAGGTATCATTGAAACAGACACAGAACAAAAAGTCATCACAACAGGTCCGTATCGAATCGTTCGTCATCCGATGTATTCAGGTGGATTGCTCTTATTATTCTTCATGCCTCTTGCACTCGGTTCTTATTGGGCACTACTTTTTGCTCTGCTCTTGTTTATTATCATTGTTTTGAGACTTCTTTATGAAGAAAAGTTTCTCATGCAGAATTTACCAAGGTATGAAGAATATTGCATGAAAACACGCTATCGACTGATTCCATGGATTTGGTAAGTGATTACAAAAAGTACAATCACCAGTAGTAAAGCACTGGGTGGAGATAAAAAGAGGTTGTACTAGTAAATTATTTGAGCTTTTCCCTGAGCAATATTAATGGATATGATCGCAGGGTAAACAAAGGGTTTCTATACCGTGTCTTATTGTGGTGAATAAATGGAAAATGTTTTAATGACCGGGCTTACAGGTTTTATTGGCTCTCATTTGCTTAAATCGTTAAAAGACCATGGGAGGCATCATCTCGTAGGCATGATTCGGAATCCAAAGGATGAGCGGCGATTGGAGGATCTTGGTGTTGAGGTAAGAATTGCCGATCTTCTGAATCCTTCCTCGCTGCAGGGTGTTACGAGGGATATTGATACGGTCATCCACCTAGCGGCACGGATGCGGTTTCATGACCCATGGGAAACCCTGTATGCTCATAACGTCGAGGGCACCAGGCATCTTGCTTTGGATGCGATGCAGCAGCAGGTCAGTCATTTCATTTACATCAGTTCTACGGAAGCGATGGGTCCTGTCGACACGGTTCCGGGTGATGAATCGGCTGCGTGTCATCCTTCGTACGGATATGGGAGAAGCAAAATGCTTGCGGAACAATGGCTCTGTAAGCAACACGCACAGTTGCCATTGACGATTCTACGGCCAACGGGCGTGTTTGGTCCGGGTGATACCTATGTCACCATGCCAGTGTTGCGTGCGGTGCAGCAAGGTCTACTTCGCGCTACCCCAAGGAAGGCTGCAGATCATTACATCCAGTTTACGTATGTCACTGACGTTGTCCAAGGGATCATGACCGCTCTTGAGAACCGTGAGAAGGCTCTTGGAGGCACCTTTATTTTGGCGAGTGATGATTACTATTCATATCGAGAGCTTTTTACCGTTTTGGCTCGTCTTCTCAATGCTCCTCCACCCCGATATACAGTCCCATCATGGGTCGTCCGAACTGCCTTACGATACCTTGAGTGGGCGAATAAGCGTAAGGGCGTTGACGAGTTTGTCTTCCATGCGTCTCTTGTGGATGATATGCAAGTGGATCGTGCGTACAGTAACGCAAGAGCAAAACGCGTGCTAGGGTTTTCTCCACACTACACTCTTCAACAAGGGATCGCAGAGATACTCCTTGAAAATGAATCTTTAAAAAAAACAGGGGAGTATAGAAGCGCTGGGGAGGAGATTTGACAGACCGATTTACCGGTAAAAAAAATTTTTGTTTTATCGATAAAAATTACTGGTGGAACACAAAGATTATAGGCTTCTTTCTCTTTCAATGATTGAATGGTTGAAATTAACTATCCTACTGTTGAAGAAATTCAATATAACAATACAATCGCTATTGAAATGTTTCGAAGAAGTAAACATGACCAAGCAAAAACAATCAGTGTGGCGTATATACAAAAAATCATTTCCACGATAAAACTAGAACCAGGTGATATCTACGACAAAGCAGCAACTCTATTATTTGAACTTACACGGATGCATGCTTTTGAAAGTGGAAATAAAAGAACAGCTTTTCTTACGACAAAAAAATTCGTTATTACTAATGGAGAAGGTTTTAACATACCTGATATAGAAAATAATGTGAAGATAATGATCGGAATACGAGAAAATTATTATACTCAAAAGGAAATCAAAGAGTGGATTAAATATGGCAAAATCAAAAAATTTAAAAGATAACATCTCAGAAGAAACAAGGAAAAAAATTGCTGAGGAAGAGTTTCGGGAAATCGTAAAAATCGCACAAGGTCATAAAAAAACTTTGCGTGCTTTAGCGAAACATTAGATTACTTTTTTTGAGACATATCGAGAAGATTGAATAAAATTTAATCTTTGAGGAATGAAACTTTTTCAAAAAAAACCTGAAAAAAGTACGCTGGGGAGGAGATTTGAACTCCTGAGGTGTTGTCACCAACGGTTTTCGAGACCGTCGCCGTGAACCGAGCTAGGCAACCCCAGCATCTAAGGAGAAGTCCCGTAAAAAGTTTAATCTAAGGCCTTTTTATATCGGTATCGGTTCCATGAAGATTAAAGTGCAGTTCATACCGAGAAACACTTGGCAGGAGGTCGACATCCACCATGGTGCGACCGTGTCAGATCTCCTCCGGTCAATCAAGCTTCGGCCGGACGCGTTCATTGTGCTGCGCAAGACAACACCGATCCCAATCGATGAGATATTAGACCATGATGAGGAGCTGTGCATATTGCAGGTTGCCTCCGGTGGTTAAAAGCAAAATCCTATGCTCCCGTAGTGTAGCGGCCAATCATAAAGCCCTCTCGAGGCTTTGACTCGGGTTCAAATCCCGACGGGAGCATGCTATTATATAACACGGATGTACTATTTCTGCATAAGACAAATATCTTTTAACTTCTTAATGAGATGATTCTTAAATTCCTCATAGGGTGCATTATCAATATTTATTAAGGTAAAACGGCTAACATCATCATCAGACGTAATGGATGTCTCGCGCTGTAATAATTGACAATTTTTTTCGAGGTTCTTTTGCATATCATGGGCAATAATAATTCCGCTTTGGATTTTTTTATTTATGGCGCTCGTACTGATTTTAAGGACATTGTTCCCTCTCTGATGAATAAGGTAGAGGTCAAGAATGTCTCGTTCCTTTATTGCTTCCCTAGTAAGAATAGCGCGATATTTCTCGAGAATAATTTCGTCAAGAGAATAGGTTTTTATTGTGATGTTCTCGAGATTGTAATCAATGGATTTCAAAAAAGTATCCATATCAATGATGGTATTAATCCTCGATTCGATGTAATGATGCATGATATTTTCTAAAAAATTTATTTCTACTTTAACGGGGATTTCTTCGTTTGTAATGAAAGAGGTATAATAGAAATGCAGCACATAAACTGCTCGAGAATTCCGCACTTTAACATATCTTGTATTCGTTCTATTATTGTTAAAATCGAATCCACATGCATCACAAATGATTTTAATATCTTCAAGAATTGGGAGGATACGTTTTTTGATTTCTTGTTCGCGTTTATTCGTATTATCTATGAGTCGAAGTTTATTGGAGTCGGTATGGGTAAAATCCAGATCTTCGCTTATCCGGGGATATTGTAAGTAATTCCTGACTAGGAGTGTACCACCCTTGAAAATTAATGCGTCCAAGGAGGATGCCTTCTTTTCTTCTTTAAGTTTTTGCCAGGTAGAAAGAAATAAGGAAATGAAATAATCCTTTTCGATGTAATAGTCTGCTATCGTCGAATGGCGACGTTCCTTTACGTAAGCGATATATTTCCGGAAATCTCTTTTTTTCATAATGCAATGACCTTTTTTCTAAAATTTCTTGAGTAATGAGAAAGATACGTTAGTGTTTTTTTCTGGTTTTTAACCTCAGATAATTCTGTGGGAATTTTTTCGTGATGATAAATGAAATCAAGGTAGGTTTTTTGAGGGTCCGAGTAATAATAAGTGATCCTGTTTTTCGTTGTTTTTTTTAAACAACCGAAATCAAACAAGTTTCGTTTCATTTTACGAAATTGAAATTTCACTCCGAGGATCTTCTTTTCACCCGAGAATTTTGAGTTAAGGATAACTGGGTTTACCACTGCTTGCCAGATCAGTGTATTTCTTTCAAGGGCGCTTTCCAAACCAAGGTACCATCGAACATTACTTTTATTGAGGAGTGCATAGACCATCTCCTCAGGAGAATATTGCATATATGATCCATGGATCTCACGTGCATCTTTTACGTAGTAATATCCATTGAAAACATAGAGAATTTCTTTCTTTCTTCTGAGATTGGTAATAAGAGATTCCGAAAATTCGCCTTGTAATACATCTCGGAATGTAGATATTAATTGTCTTTTTGACACCACTTTTTCATCAAGAGATTCCAGGATATTTCTCGTTATCTTTTTATCAATTTTCATGCAGGTAAATACCATAGATTATATTTAAATAATTTGTTTTAAAAAATGCAAAAAAACGCATAATTTGAAATGATTTCAGATTGCTCCAAAGACGGGAGCACTTTTTCCTCGTCCAACAGGAGAAAAAACAGTGATTTTTTCAGACCCTCTGGGAGCATTGAACCTCTATTCATCATTCCCCCATGAAGGATTTCCTACCAGCTCTTCACTTCTCACCTCTATGAACCTTCTTGGAGGAACTTTTTATAGGGAAAACCGTGTCAATGCTTTCCCTCTCGTATTTTTATTGGTTCCAAACATTTAAATGAATCTGCCTTATATTACATTCACAAGAAGTTCAAGGGAGTCCGATTTCATGACTAGAGAAGTTGTTAAAAAAAGCGTGGTCGTAGGAATGCTTGTCCTGTTTCTCGGTGTGTGTATCACCTCGTGCATCGGCGGTGGTTCGAATCAGCATCTGACCGTTTCTGATGGTCATCCAGAAATGCTTGGAGGGATTCCTCCGAAGGAGGAATGGAATAAGACGTTTGGTGGTCCGGACAAAGATGATGCCGCGTACGACGTGCAACAGACCAACGAAGGGGGATTCATCATTGGGGGGTACGCCAAATCCTTCGGTATCGCTTTCTGGAATCCATGGTTGATCAAGACCGACTCCAAAGGAACCATGGAGTGGAACAAGACGTTTGGTTACTATTCTCTCCCGTCGGTTTCAGGGCGGATATGGTCCGTGCAGCAGACTGCTGACGGCGGGTACATCCTCGGGTGTACGTTCTTTAACGCGACGCTGCCAAACTCCGGGGAAGCGCGACCGTTTCACAGGATGAATCATGGATTCGTCTCCTCGACGGTACTCATCAAAACAGACTCCCAGGGGAATGAGGAATGGAACCGGACCTACGCTGGCCTGAACTACTCATGGTGCTTCTGTGTTCGACAGACCAGCGACGGCGGGTACATCGCGACCGGCGGTGGCAATGCAAGCACCGAGGGTTCCCCGGATGTGTTCCTCCTAAAAACACACCAGGATGGAACCCTGCAGTGGCTCAGGACCTATGGGACAAGCGACATGGATGAAGAAGGTCACATGGTCCAAGAGACCACAGACGGCGGGTACATCATCACAGGGCTGTCGGATTGCAACTACGTCGCGGCCTGGGGAAAGATCTGGCTCCTCAAAACAGACGCCAGCGGTACCGTGGTCTGGGATAAAAAATTCGAGGCAACCACCGGTCACGTGCGCGCCGGACTAAAGAACTACGGCAACTCGGTGCAGCAGACACGCGACAGCGGCTTCATCATCGCAGGAGTGATGAATTACCAGGGGTGTTTGTTGAAGACCGACGCAAGCGGCAACGAAACATGGAGGAAAACCCCGTTTCTGAATGACGCCTCGTTCTTCTGCTACTCAGCGAAACAGACCACTGACGGCGGGTACATCGCGACCGGCAACGGGCTCGTCAAGACCGACGGCTCCGGGAACGAAGCGTGGAACGTCACGCTCCCCACGCCGTTCACCGCAGGACAGCAGACAAGTGACGGCGGTTATGTCATCGCCGGGTCGACCACCGGATACTACAACGGTGACGTGTGGGTGATAAAATTCGCACCAGAGCCTGGGACGCCCAAACTATCATTCACGGTCACGGGTGGCCTTGGCGTCCATGTGAAGATCACCAACAGCGGGACCGCGAACGCGACCGGTGTCGCATGGCAGGTTCATGTCGAGGGCGGCATCCTTCACCGGATGAACCATACCGTGAATGGGACTGTCGACGTCGCTGTCGGAGGGACGAAGACGATCGGGACCAGCATGTTCTTCGGTCTTGGCGGCATCCAGGTGACCGCGATGGTCGGCGATGCGACGAAGGTTGCCGAGGGCACACAAGTCCTCATCCTCTCCATCTTGAAGCGATGAGGCTAGTAAAAGGACTTGAGTCTCTACGTAGAAACTCCTCATAGAAATTATCTGAGGAATCGTTTGAGAACAACACAAAAAGTCCGAGGTAGTCATTAATATCATGATTATCAATGAAAAATCAGGCATATTTTTATATAGCCCCGGGAGCCTTACTAAGTTAAGGGGGATTCTCATACAGAAGCCAGCGTTCATGGATATTAGCGACTGGATAGAACATTGAGCATCCTTCTCCTTAAAGACTTCAAATGGGGGCAGAAACATGAACCATAAGAATTACGTCAAAATCGTGATGCTGACTACCGCCGCCCTTTTCACGGCGACTCTCTTCAATTCCGGGGCTCTATCACAGAACCAAGAAAGCCAAATGCCACCCCTGCCGCTCGATCGCAAGGAAGGCCACTTCCTCTACACCCCATGGCATTCGACGACGACCTATCTCATCAACGAAACCGGCGCCGTCAACCACACCTGGCAGAGCACCTATTACCCCTTATATGACTCCTACATGGGGGATAACGGCTCCATCTACCTCGCCATCGAATCAGGCCAAGGTGGAGTCCAAAAAATAGCCTACGACGGCACAATCCTCTGGGAATACCACTACACACGAGACAGCAGCTATGCCACCCATGACATCGTTCCTCTCCCCAACGGTGACTTCCTCATAATCATGCAGGAAATCAAATCACGCGCTCAAGCCATCCAGGCAGGACGTGACCCTGATACCGTCAGCAACCAATTCTACCCGAATATGCTCATCCAAGTCCACCAGACCGGACCAACCAGCGGCGACATTGTCTGGGAATGGCACATCTGGAACCACCTCATCCAAGATTTCGACGCCACCAAAGGCAACTACGGCAATGTCAGCCAGCATCCTGAACTCGCCAACATCAACTTCGACCAATACTGGAGCGCAGGCTGGCCCTATGTCAACTCCGTGGACTACAACCCCAAGTTCGACCAGATCCTCATAAGCGCCCATAACTTCGACGAGGTCTGGATCATCGACCACAGCACAACCACCGAGGAAGCGGCAAGCCACGAGGGCGGCATCTACGGCCACGGCGGCGATCTCCTCTACCGCTGGGGAAACCCCCAGACCTACAATCGAGGAGACGCCAGCGATAAAAAACTCTACTTCCAACATCAATGCTGCTGGGTCAAACCCGGTCTTCCCGACGCAGGACACATCCTCGTCTTCTCCAACGGCAACACCCGCCCTGGAGGCCCTCGCTCAAGCGTCGATGAGATCACCCCCGATGTAAACAACGACACTGGTGAATACTATCTTCCGCCTGGGGGAACCTATGACCCTGATGATCTCACCTGGCAGTATCTGTTGCCGGATGACCTCTTTTCCGACGGCTTTGGCGGCGCCCAACGGATGCTCAACAACAATACCCTCATCTGCTCCGGTTGGACGGGGACTTTCATCGAGGTCACACCAGACAAGCAAATCGTCTGGACCTTCGTCAACCCCTACCCGTACCAACACGACGAAGTCTACCGCACCCAATACATCCCGCCGTACATCCCACCACCACCTCCGCCACCGCCCCCGGTCTCTAACCTCGAATGCAACGGGAGCCTGTCCTGGTCCAACATCAAACCAGGGGGGACCGTCCATGGCAGCTTCCAGGTGAAGAATATCGGTGATAACGACTCGCTGCTGAACTGGACCGTGAACAACACCCTTTCGTGGGGGACGTGGACGTTCACCCCGTCGTCCGGTGAGAGCCTCACCCCGGCACAGGGGCCAGTGACCGTCCAGGTGTACGTGGTCGTACCTAAGGAGAAGAACGCTGTGTTCCAAGGAAATATCACGATCGTCAATAAGGAAAACAGTAGTGATTACTGCATGATCCCTGTCACCCTCACCACACCACTTAGCCAAAATATCGAACATCATGGGTTCCTTGCGAGATTACTTGTGCGATTTCCACATGCATTCCCCCTTTTCAGGTACCTCATGGGATTCTAACTCCACCTCTTTTTTTCTTTTTTTTTCGCACAAAAAACCGTGTCAACGCTTAACTCTTTGGGGGCATTGAATGTCTAGCAACAAATCCCCATGAAGGATTTCCTGCTAGATCTTCACTTCCCTTCTCTTTGGGGAACTGAACATTTGGCACGTAATCCAGACGAGAGCACTATGATACCGGTGAACCATTTATAGGGAGAGAAAGAACAGGATAATAAAAATGCGGTTTCTCCAACCGATCCGGGGGGAGTATTTCACCCTTTCTAAAAACATTTAAATGAATGAAAGGAATAATAACTTAACATCAAGGGAGACTTCCAATGTCCATACAAGGAATTATCAAATTGAACATCGTAGCCCTGGTTCTACTTCTTGTGACGGGAACCACGCTTGCGACATGCATTTCAGACGAGACCCATCAACAGTACGCGACCGCGACGGGCACCGACTTTTTCGTGAACAGTCATCCTCGTAGCCTCGGCGAACTGCCACCAATGGTGGAATGGAACATAACGTATGGTGGCGAAAAGACTCAGTTTCCCTACGAAGTCCAACAGACCTCGGACGGCGGGTACATCATCGGAGGCTGGACGAAATCCTTTGGCATCGCCCGATGCAATCCCTGGCTTCTCAAGACTGACGACAAAGGCATCGAACTCTGGAACAAAACATACTCCTATTACTCCCTAGCGAACATGTCTGGATATATTCAGGCCGTGCAAGAGACTCCTGACCATGGCTACATCCTCGGATGCACCTTTTTCAGCTCAGCGAAAACAAGGCATGGATTCATCTCATCCATCGTCCTCATCAAAACCGATTCGAGCGGCACCGAACTCTGGAACAAGACGTACCCAGGCCTTCAGTATTCGAATTGCTACTGCGTTCGCCTCACGAGTGACGGTGGCTACATCGCCACCGGCGGAGGCAACTATAGCGCAGACAACCCAACCAACCTCTACCTCTTGAAGACCACGGCAGACGGGACGATGCAATGGCTCAAGACTTTCGGAACCGCTGATATGTACGAAGAGGGACACGCCGTCCAACAAACCAGCGACGGCGGCTACATCGTCTCCGGCGAATCCGACCTCGACTACAGCGCATACTGGGGCAAAATATGGCTCATTAAAACCGACACCAACGGGGTAGCTACCTGGGATAAAAAATTCGGCGATGCGTACTCCTACGGCAACTCAGTTCAACAGACCACGGACGGCGGCTACATCATCACCGGAATCAACGCCTCTCTGGGCTGTCTCTTAAAGACTGATGCGAACGGCAACGAACAATGGCGAAAGACCCCTTTCCTCACGTCAGCTGTGATATTTGAATATTCAGGCAAACAGACCACGGACGGCGGCTACATCGCCACCGGCTTGGGCCTTGTGAAGACCGACGCTGACGGCAATGAAGAGTGGAATGTGACAATATTACAACCGTTCATTTCAGGAGAGCAGACCAGCGACGGCGGCTACATCATCGTCGGATCCACCAACGGGTACTACGGCGGCGACATCTGGTTGATCAAGTTCGGACCTGAACCGCACGTCACCTATACCGTCAAAGGTGGCCATGGTATAAGCCTGAAGATGACGAACACCGGGACAGTGGATGCGAATGGCGTTGCCTGGGAAGTTCTCGTCAGCGGCGGCATCCTCCACCGCATCAACAAGACCGCCAGCGGCACCATAGACATTCCAACGGGCGAATCGAAGACCGAGCTGATCAAATCTTTCCTTGGATTCGGCGCTATAACAGTCACCGCGACGGTCAATGGCAAGATGACGACGAAGACAGGGTTCCAATTCCTGACCTTCAGCCTCATTATATAAAAAGGAGGCGTTTTTACCGGAGTAATCCAAGTAGCCTAGGCAAAAGCTTATAAGACTACGTGCTTTTTATTCACTAAGGGGGATACCCATGCGAAAGCCAGCGTTCATGCATGTGAGTGACTGGATAGAACACGGAGCATCCTACTCGTTCAAAGAATTCAAATGAGGGCTGAGACATGAACCATAAGAATTACGCCAAAATCGTGGTGCTGACGACCGCCGTCCTTTTAACGGTGACCATCTTCAATTCCGGGGCTCTTTCAAAGAACCAAGAAAACTCGATGCCACCCCTGCCGCTCGATGGCCAGGAAGGCCACTTCCTCTACACCCCCTGGCATTCCAAGACCACCTATCTCATCAATGAAACCGGCGTCGTCAACCACACCTGGCAGGGGGATTATTATCCCCTATACGATGCCTACGTAGATCATAACGGCTCCGTGTACCTCACCATCGACTCCGGTCGTGGTGGAGTCCAAAAAATCGCCTACAATGGCACCATTCTCTGGGATTATCACTATACCCGAGACAGCGGCTACGCCACCCATGACCTCTCTATCCTCCCCAACGGTGACTTCCTCCTCATCATGCAAGAAATCAAATCCCCCGCCCAAGCCATCCAAAAAGGACGCGACCCTAACACTCTCTGGTTTGGCAATTTCAACCCCAATTTTATTATCCAAGTCCACCAGACCGGACCAACCAGCGGGGACATTGTCTGGGAATGGCACATCTGGGATCACATGATCCAAGACTTTGACGCCACCAAGGACAACTACGGCGTCATCGCCGACCACCCGGAACTCGCCGACATCAACTGCGACTATTGGTGGAACGTCGGCTGGCCCTACATGAACTCCATCGATTACAACCCCCAGAACGACCAAATCCTCCTCAGTGCCCATAACTGTGACGAAATCTGGATTATAGATCACAGCACCACCACAGAAGAAGCCGCAGGCCACACTGGAGGAACATATGGCCACGGCGGCGATCTCCTCTATCGCTGGGGAAATCCGCAGGCGTATGATCGAGGAACTGCTGCGGATGAGAAACTGTATCTCCAACACCAAGTCTGCTGGGTTAAACCCGGTCTTCCCCATGCAGGAAACATTCTCGTCTTCTCCAACGGCAACAACCGACCGGGAGGATATCTTTCCAGTTGTGATGAGTTCACCCCTGCCATCAACAATGATACGGGAGAATACTATGAACCGCCAAGCGGGGAACCATATGGTCCTGCTAACCTTACTTGGCAGTTCATGCTGCCGCAAAACCTCTTTTCAGACGGCTTTGGCGGCGCCCAACGAATGATCAACGGCGATACCCTCATCTGCTCCGGATGGAACGGGGTTTTCATCAGGGTCACGCCGGATAAACAGATCGTCTGGACCTTCAACAACCCCTACCCATACATGAACGACGAAGTCTACCGCACCCAGTATATACCGCCGTATGTGCCACCGCCACCCCCGCAGCATCATATCCCTGACCTCGAATGCAACGGGAGCCTCTCCTGGTCCAACATCAAACCAGGGGGGACCGTCCATGGGAGCTTCCAGGTGCAGAATATCGGTGATAATGACTCTCTGCTGAACTGGACCGTGAACAACACTCTAACGTGGGGGACGTGGACGTTCACTCCGTCGTCCGGTGAGGGCCTCACCCCGGCACTGGGGCCGGTGACTGTTCAGGTGTACGTGGTCGTACCCAAGGAGAAGAACGCGGTGTTCCAAGGAAATATCACGATCGTCAATAAGGAAAACAGTAGTGATTACTGCATAATCCCTGTCACACTCACCACGCCGCTTAGCCAACATATCGAACATCATGGGTTCCTTGCGAGATTACTTGTGCTATTTCCACATGCATTCCCCCTTTTCAGGTACCTCATGGGATTCTAACTCCACCTCTTTTTTTCTTTTTTTCCTTTTCACACCCTAGGAAAAACCGTGTCAATGCTTTCCCTCTGGTTTCTTAAAATCGACAAAATATTGGAGGGGCATTGAACCTCTAGCAAGCAATCCCCCGGGAGGATTTTCTGCCAGACCTTCAAATCCTCTCTCCGGGAAGCACTGAAGTATTGGCACGTAATCCTCTGTGGAGCATTAATGTCAGGGGTTCAAATTCCTTTTTCATGCATCGTAATTAGAAGGAAAAAATAATTATTACACCTATTTTGTAATAAAAAACAGAACTAGATATAATTATATACTATAAAAATGATTAAAATATTACAAGGAAAGGAAAACAGAAGAAATTATCTATTCGGGGAGGATCGAAAACGCATAAAAAAATATCATATTTCATAGCGTTTTTTCTCTGTGGCATCTTACTTGCTGTCATACTATTTTCAGTACGTATCAATCAGGAACAAGGGACGGCTGTATCTACAGAAATAATACTACCAGAAATTAAAGCTGACCAGCCGTCCATTCTCCCAAATTGGACAGATGGAAAATATCATGATTACTATGGCACAACGAAAATGCTGAATAGTTTCAATGAGCAATACCCTGATTTGGTGAAGGCGTTTTCTATAGGGAAAAGTGTTCTTGGAAAAGATATTTGGTGTGTCAGAATAACCAATGAGAAGAACATTACCATGAAATCGTCTTGTCTTATTGATGGTTGTATCCATGGTCAAGAATGGGAAGCAGGTGAAGCGTGTTTGTATCTTGCAGAATATCTTTTCATCAACTTTGGTGCCAATGAGACAATTACCCATATTCTCAATTCATCTGAAGTTTACATCGTTCCTTTAGTAAATCCTGATGGAAGACAAGATGATAGCCTATATAATGACAATGGAATCAATTTGAATCGTAATTTTGATGTTGATTTCGGTAGATTAAGAGGAGGTGTTATTCCTTTAGGGAAGTTATTTGGTCGTATTAAAATTCCTCGTCTACCACTCAATATAGAAAGAGAGTTTACACTCCTGCATAAATTATTTCCAAGTTTTCCATTATGGCTTTCAAATTGTGGTCGCCATCCTTTTTCAGAACCTGAAACTCAAGCAATTAGGGATTTTATGAAAGAACTTGAGAATAATGATTTTTCTTTTTATGTAAACTGTCATACAGCCTGGCACAGTTTCGGGGGTCCTTGGGATGCTTTTAAACCTCCGTTTGAGATATCAAAACAGGAACAATATATCTTTGATTATGCAACAGAATGGGTTGTGAAAAATACAGAATATGAAAAATATAAAGTTCTGGACACTTACGAAAGTGGTTCTGCAACAGATTGGTGTTTCAAAGAATTTCGCATTCCATCATTTTGTTTTGAAATTCTATCACAGGATTATGACTGTTATACAGGTGGAGGGAAACATGACCATCTTGTTCACTGGATGGAGACCACCCTGCCAGTTTTTATGTATCTCCTTGTGAACATCGATAATCTGCGTGAATGGCAAACACCTGATATTCAACCAGTGTTACCTGAATGTGTACCACCAGAGCCTTTACAGTAAGGACTATCAGTGGCACTCTCAACATCCAGTGAGTATGTCTTATGGGGGATTTCATGCCAGATCTTCACTTCCCCTACCCTAGGGGCACTGAACATTTGGCACGTAATCCCGACGGGAGCACTTACTTCTTGTCCAACAGGCGAAAAAACAGTGATTTTTTCAGACCCTCCGGGAGCATTGAACCTCTGGCGATCATTCCCCAAGAAAGAGGGCCAAAGCAAAAAAAAGAGAGAGGAGAGGGGCGGGCGGTGTAAAAAAAAGGCCAATGTCGAGCAATGTGAATTCTAAGGATTATACTTGAAAACCCCTTTAGTAAATGAAAGAAATTTATTATTTCAGGCAATAATTATTTAAACTTTGGTAGACTTATCTTTAAGGGGGATTCCTGCTCTGAAATCTAACCTCATCGGTATTAAACTCATTTAGCGATATTCAAGGATGAAATCATGAAACATGAGACTTGTACCAAAATGATGGTATTTGCTGTCAGTATTCTTTTCATGTCGATGATAGTACCTTCTCAAGCCATCACAAATGCACTGGATGTGAAAACAACGTCCGCCTCTGACGACATCCAAGAAGGACACTTCCTTTACTCCCCCATCTATGGGACGACGACCTATCTCATCAACGAAACCGGCGTCGTCAACCACACCTGGCAGAGTGCCTATACCCCCAACATTGACTCCTACATGATGGACAACGGCTCCATCATCCTCGCTATCTCCTCAGGCAACGGTGGACTCCAAAAAATCGCCTACAACGGCACATTACTCTGGGAATACCACTACACACGAGACGGCAGCTACGCTAGTCATGATATCGTCCCACTCCCCAACGGTGATGTCATTATGATCATGCAAGAAATCAAATCACGCGCCCAAGCCATCCAGGCAGGACGCGACCCAAACCACCTTGGCTCTAATTTCTGCCCAGACTTCCTCATCCAAATACACAAAACCGGACCGACGAGTGGCGACATAGTCTGGGAATGGCACATCTGGGACCACCTCATCCAAGACTACGACGTCACCAAAAACAACTACGGCGACGTCTCCCAACACCCAGAACTCATCAACATCAACTTTGGAGAAGACTTCGTCGGCGACTGGATCCATATGAACTCCGTGGATTACAACCCCAGGTTCGACCAAATTTTGATGAGCGCCCATAACTTCGATGAAGTCTGGATCATCGACCATAGCACAACCACCGAGGAAGCGGCAAGCCACGAGGGCGGATGGCACGGTTACGGTGGCGATCTGCTGTACCGTTGGGGGAATCCTCAAGCTTATGACCGCGGAACTGCTGCTGACGAGAAATTATACTTCGAACACCAAAGCACCTGGATTAAACCGGGTCTTCCCGGCGCTGGACATATCCTTGTCTTCTCTAACGGCAACAACCGCCCCGGTGGCCCCTTATCGACAGCTGACGAATTCATTCCAGATGTTAATAACAAAACCGGTGAATACTACCTCCCGCCTGGCGGCACCTACGGCCCTACCGATTTAACCTGGCAATACCAAATTCCGGGAAACTTCTATGCTAATATATGGAGCGGCGCGCAGCGCATGATCAACGACAATACGCTCATCTGCTCGGGCACGACCGGGACCTTCCTCGAAGTCACCCCAGATAAACAACTTGTTTGGACCTTTGTCAACCCCTATCCGCCGGGTCAAGATAATTATGTGTACCGGACCGAGTATATCCCGCCGCCGCCACCGCCACCACCACCGCCGCCGGTCTCTAACCTTGAATGCACAGGGAATCTCTCCTGGTCGAACATCAAACCAGGGGGGACCGTCCATGGGAGCTTCCAGGTGCAGAACGTTGGGGACAACGGCTCGCTTCTGAACTGGACCATGAACAACACCCTGACATGGGGAAACTGGACGTTTTCGCCCTCGTCCGGTGAAGGCCTCACCCCCGAGCTGGGACCGGTCACCGTGGACGTGCACGTCGTCGCCCCGAAGGAGAAGAACGCAGAGTTCCAAGGGAATCTCACGGTTCAGAACAAGAACAACGCCTCGGATGTCGACACGGTCCCGGTGACGCTCAAGACCGCGGCAGGCGCGTTCCTCTCCACAGCGTACCCGCTGGTCGTCATGTTTCTGCGCTGGCTGTCGTCAAAATTATTCTCACGACACCAGTCGTGCCAACCCCTCAGCGGTGTTTGAGAGGATTACACTCTGGCTCAGTATCTCCACCTGTGGAATTCTAGAAGGGCATTGAACCCCTAGCAGTAATTCCTTCTAAGGAGATTTCCTGCCAGAACATCACTTCTCCTCTCCGGGGGGGGGGGGCACTGAACATTTGGCGTGTAATCCCGACGGGAGCATCCGGTTCATTTTTTCTCCTGTTGAATGTACACAACAAATTACGTTATTTTAAATATCAATTTTAATTAGACCAAACACCATGACCCTTAATCCTCAAACTCTCGGTAAGCCTTGCCTCAATAATCTCTGCTTCTTTACGAGTCCCTATCGGATTGAACCTCTCATAAAATCGAGGGCAAAGACCCAAACCAAATTCCTTAACAAAACGATTACCCTTGTACCCTTTTTTATGTTGCCAGAAACGAGTCTCAGGAGGATGACAACTCTGACCAACATAAAAACAAGGAAGACCCATATTAACATCTGGATTACGACGCCTAAACTTACGAGACTTCAAAACTGCATCATCAAGCAGGATAACATAAACATAATACTTCATAAACCAATCTATTATAATACCTACGAATAACTTATAATTTACTAAAAAATAAAAAATTCCTGTTCCCATCCTGACGGAAACCTCTCTTCATTTTTTTTTTACATTGATAAGATCTGTAAGTCAATCGCATTAGAAGGAAAGGATTACTAATAACATTGCAAAGCCGATGATATCGGCCATCATATGCGTGAACCAAGAAACCATGACATTACGACTCCTCGAAAAAATAAGGCCGTAAAAACAGCTGTCAATAAATACTAAGGCGATATCTGCTCCCACGAGCAAAGGGTTCCCAACAGTAATGTGTGACAATGCGAAGAGAAGTGAAACAATCAATATTGCTGCGAATTGGGAGAGGAACCACCCGATTCGCTCTTGAAAAAGACTTCGAAAAGTCACTTCCTCAACTAGGCTCCCTATGATGATTAATACGACAGTTCCTGCAATGACCTCACCACCAGGTAGACTACTGAGCCTGCCGAATATGTGGTCAAGCAATTCAGGCCAGAAAAACTTAAGCAGAACGGGTACAGCAATCTGTATTAAGACAGCGACAATGATAAAGAGATGCCAATTGTTAGCCAAATCTTTTATAAAACCGCGTTTGAACCCAATCTCACTCCAAGAGCGATGCCTCAACCGACGTTCGACTAGAAGATATGCCATGGGCAGGAAATAAATTACTGTTCTCAATGATGGTAAGAGAAGTATCAATCCCACAGTAAAAATCATAACAACAGAAATTTCATACAGCATTCTTCTGTTGTGATTCGCAGGCGACCTTTCGGTCATATTAAAAGTATACAAACAAGGGAAGTTAATATCTTTTCGTGCAAGAGAGATTAATACTGGTAAATTTGGGTTCCCTTCCCGGCGGGAGCATTTATCATCCGTCACTTTTAGGTATCAATGATCAAATTGTTTTAAAAAATGAAAAAGATTCAGACCCATAATCTTACGAATCTCCTTACTTTTAAAACCTCTCAAGGCTAATGCTTCTACCAACGTGGGATAGCAAGAAACATCGGTTAAATTGGTAGGAGTAGAATTGATACCATCAAAATCACTTCCAAGCCCTACGCAGTCTATACCCCCGACATCAACGACATGAACAATATGATCAACTACGGTGTTCACATCGACAGCATCGGTCCCCCGCATATATTTCTTAAATAATTCCCACTCCGCCTTATCGATTAAATCGGGATCCCCCTGTGCACTTTGAATTATTTTTTGATGTTCTTTTTTATTTTTTTCTATATTTTTACTCACTTGATCAAAAATGCCTTTATTCAGAAAAATTGGAAAAAAATTGATACCAATATAGCCTTTTCTTTCCGCGATTTCTTTAATAAGAGAATCAGGTAAATTACGAGGGATATCACATAACGCCCGAGCATTTGAATGAGAAGCCATGAACGGCATGGAAGTACTGTCTAAGACATCTTCGACGGTTTTATCTGAAGCATGAGAGACATCAATGACCATACCAAGCTCTTCCATTCGAACAACAATTTTTCTCCCAAGCGCATTGAGCCCATCCCATCGGGGGGATTCCCCGGAAGAATCAGCCCAGTCAGTATTTTTCGAATGAGTCAGAGTCATACTGCGAATTCCAAGCGAATAAAAAAATTCAAGGATCTCGATTGAATTTTCAATGATGTACCCACCCTCCAGAGAAAGCCAGCAGGCAAGTTTGTTTTTTCTCAGGGCGGATCCCATCTCAATCGTCGATGTGACCTTTATCCCATATCCTGGGAAAAAAACCTTTTTCTCGAGAACTTGGTACATCAATAATGCTTTTTTAATTGGTCGATATGGTAAATATACGGGATTGACCCAGAGAGCAAATATCTGTGCTTTCAATCCACCCTTCCTTATCTTCTCAATATCCACATGGCTTTGTTTTCCTTTCATAAAATTAACTGATGTATCCAAGAGTGCCATAGCAGTATCACAGTGAGCATCAAAAATAAGTAAATTTTCAGTCAAGCTCTCATTCAATATTTTCATATTTTTTACCCTTTTAATAAAAGTTTAAATTATTTTTTCTTAAAAAAAGTATATAGAGAGAGTATTATCAGTAGTTATCAAATTCCCTGTTTTAATACTGACTCTCAGTAACAGTAAAAGTTAATTCCCATCCCTTCATTTTTGGTAGGAACAAACAACTCTACCGGAAGAGGGATGGGAATGAAAAAGG